>Ga0210130_1000077_pt1 | contig 13704 bp, 11 predicted proteins | sample White_ThreeSqC_D_2_FD_185591 | JGI IMG/M metagenome (GOLD analysis project Ga0210130, IMG submission 185591) | Wetland microbial communities from the San Francisco Bay, California, USA, that impact long-term carbon sequestration -... | ecosystem: Environmental > Aquatic > Marine > Wetlands ...
CCGCGCTGTACAGGGTGACGTCTGCCTTCAGGTCGGCGGCCAACCGTTCAAGCGCAGCCTGCTGTTCGCCGGGCGGCGCGGCAGGCGGCGGCAGCGCGTTCTGTGCGAGCGCCGAGGCGACTTCGAACGCGCGCGCCGCCGGACCACGTTCCGACAGCTGGCGCCAGAGGAATCCCGCAGCGAGTGCGAACACCACGACGCTCGCAAGCACGGCGAGATAGATTCGCAGGTAGAGCCGGCGCATCAGTCCTGTGCCTTGGCGAACACATAGCCCGCACCGCGCACGGTCAGGATGCGGCGCGGTTTCTTCGGATCGGCCTCGATCGCCGCACGGATGCGCGAGATGTGCACGTCGATCGAACGATCGAAGGCTTCGAGGGGCTCCCCCTTCATCAGGTCCATCAGCGCGTCACGCGTCATCACACGTCCGGCGTGCTCGGCGAGCGTCAGCAACAGCGCGTACTGGTAGGCGGTGAGCTCGACGGCACGGCCGTCGACGCGCACCACGCGCGCCGCGCGGTCGATCTCGAGCCGTCCGTAGCGCAGCACGTCGCCGCCCTGCGGGCCCGCAACGCGTCGGCGCAGAATCGCGCGCAGCCGCGCGAGGAGCTCGCGCGGCTCGAAGGGCTTCGGCAGGTAATCATCGGCACCGCTGTCGAGGCCCGAGACACGGGCATCGATACTCGCGCGTGCCGTCAGGATCAGCACCGGGATCGTCGAACCGGAGCGGCGAATCTTCCTGAGCACATCCAGTCCGTCCATGTCGGGCAAGCCGAGGTCGAGCACGATGATGTCGGGCGGATCGACGCGGATTGCGTGCAACGCCGCTTCGCCGGCGGCGACGTGATTCGTAACAAAGCCCTCACTGCGGAGGGCTTTGCTGAGGCCGGTGGCCAGAGATTGGTCGTCCTCGACGAGCAGAACCTGCATTACACGACTCCGTCTCCGTTGCGGCTGATCGGGGTTCAGGTACCGACCGGGGTCAGGTTACCGGTCACGACTGCCAGCGCCTCGGCGATTTGCTGCTGGCGTCCCCAGTCGGCAATCGGCCGGTCCGGTCGCGGCGCGGCGGCCTGCGCTTTCAGCAGGTACTTTTTCGCCTCGCCCCACTGCTTTTTCTCGATCAGATAATCCGCGTAGAAATAGTTCGGGTCAATGCCATCCGGATTGATCGCCAGTGCCTTCTGCAGGTATTCGACGGCTTTCTTGTCATTGCCAAAGCCGATCGGCCAGCCCGGGACCTTGAAGTACAGCGTGCCGAGACTGGTATAAGCGGAGCCGCTCAGCGCGTCGCCGTCGATGTCGATGGCCGCTTCGAGACTCTTTCTCGCCTGCTTGGCATAGGACATGGCGCCGAGACCGCCTTTGACTCCGGCGAAAGCCGATTTGATGATGCCGTTCCAGATCAGCAGGTCCGCTGATTTCGGACTCGCTTCGACGGCGGCATCCGCCTTTGTGATCAATGCCTCGTATGCCTTTACCTGTTCGTCGCCTTTCAGCTGGTACTCGGCGACGGCCCAGTCGTGCTGCAGCTCGGCGAGCGTCGTGGGAGGTTGCTGCGCGAACAGGCTGGCCGGCAGCAACAGCGTAAAGAGAACGAGTTTCAGTGTGAATTTGACGTGCATCGTTGTGTCCTTCAGTTCAGTTTTCCTGTTTGGCGAACTGCCGGATCACCGGCAGCTGCTTCTTCAGGCTGTTGTCGACAACGGCGGGCAGAAGTGCATTTATACGCACGAAGAGCTTTTCTGGCCAGCCGAGGTATTTGTCCTTGCCCGGGCGCGGTCCGATAATCCGCAGCAACTCGTCGGCCACGAGTTCCGGCTTGTCCATGGCGGTCCCGAGGGCGTCGTTCATCGCGTTGATGCTCTCCGTATTGAGGTCGGTACGCGTGGCACGTGGCGCAAAGTAAGACACCTGGACACCGGAGTCGGCCAGCTCGCGGCGCAGTGCTTCGGTGAACCCGCGCAGGCCGAACTTGCTCGCACAGTAGGCGCTGAAGCCGGGATAGCCGATGCTGCCGAAAGTCGAGCCGACGTTAATGATCTGCGCCGTTTCGCGTTGTTGCAGAAGTGGCAGCAGGTCCTGGCAAATCATTATCGGGCCGAGCAGGTTGAGATTGACGAGCCGCGTGATGGCTTCCGTGGCCATTTCTTCGAACAGGCCGAATTCGTTGACGCCGGCATTATTGATCAGCAGGTCGATGCCATCGGGCGCGAACTCCCGGCATGCCTGCAGCAACCGTGAGCGTCCCGCCGTCTCGCCGAGGTCGGCCACGACGATGCTGTGCGGGTCGCCACCCAGGAAGCCACGCAGTTCGTTGAGTCTTGCTTCGTTCCTGGCGACGAGCAGCAGGCGCGCGCCCTGCGCGTCCAGGCGCTCGGCAATTGCGCGGCCGATACCGCCGGTGGCGCCCGTCAGGACCACGTGCTTTCCTTGCAGTTGCATCGTCATCCTAGGCCGCCATGCGTACGTTGTTGCCGAGCGTACGGAAAATGTTTGCGTACAGGCCGTAGAACATTCTTGCGCTGTGCACGATCTGCTCCTGGTCGGCGGGATCAGTGATCCTGTTCATCAGCGATGCGAAGAACTGGATGTGATCCTGGTCGAGGGCGCCGTGCGAGCGCAGGTAAGAAAATGCCCGGCCCGGAAGGTCCAGCGCTGACTGGATCGCCGTAGCAGCCTTGTCGGCGGTCGTGACGCTCGTGCCCTCGAGCACCAGCACCATGCCGAAAAAGCCGACCGGGTTGACGCGCTGGATCGTGTCGTACGCATAAGCAACCATCAGTTCCGTCGCGGCGGCGGGACGTGACGCACGAACCTTCTCCTTGTCGTACCCGCAGGCTGCGATGTCATTCAGGATCCACTCCTGGTGACCGATTTCTTCCTCGATATACTCGGCCACGGCCTCGCGCAGCCATTCCCTGTCTTCCGGCAGCCGGGCGCCGGTCGCCATCAGCAACGGCACCGTGTGCTTCACGTGGTGGTAGGCCTGTGACAGGAACTCGACATAGTCGTCGAGCGTGATATCGCCGCTCATGCAGCGGCCGATGATCGGGGATGACAGCAGGAAATTCCGCTCCTCGGCGGTCTCGTGCTGCAGTCTCTCGTAAAAAGTCATGAACAGGATTCCTCCAGGCGGGACTCGTAAAGGGCGTCAATTGCTCGTTCGTAAAGTTGTTCTATCTGCGTGCGTTTCGGACGACCGTTGTCGGTCAACAGGCCGTCGTCGCCCGACAGTTGCTTCGGCAGGCGATGCCAGGCCGCGACGCGGGCATAGTCGGGCAGGCCGAGATTCACGCGGTCAATCCAGCTGTCGATATCCGCGTCGCTGGTCGCCGGGTCGCGCGGCGCAACGAGTGCGACGCAGCACGGCCGGTCTTCGCCGATGACAACGGCCTGCTGCAACAACGGGCCCGCGAGCAGTTCGCTTTCGACCCACTCGGGCGACAGGTTGCGGCCGAAACTCGTAATCACCTGGTGCTTCAGGCGGCCCTCGATCGAGACCCAGCCGTCGTCGCTGACGCGGCCCAGGTCGCCGGTGCGCACCGTGTCCTGGTACCAGCTGTCGGGCTCGTTCGCGTACCCGAGGAAGGTGCTGCCGGTCACGACGATTTGACCGTGCACCGAACGGACCTCGACATGCGGTAGTGGCCTGCCGACCGAACCGATGCAGTCGGCAGACGGCACATTGAGACAGACGACCGAGGCGCACTCGGACAGCCCGTAGCCCTCGAAGGCCGGAATCGATGCCTGCCGCGCCCGGCGGAGCAGGGAGGGGGAGACCCTGCCGCCGCCGACCGCGACAAACTTGAGCGATGCCGGCGGCTGCCAACCAGCAGCCGCCGCCAGTGTGAGTACCTTGAGCATTTCCGGGACGAGTATCAGGGTGTCCGGCTGATAGCGTTCGATGCTGGCAAGCAGTGCTCGAGGGTCCAGCCCCGAGGAGCCGGTCAGGCCGACCTCCGCCAGCGGTGGCGCGATGACCCTGCCGCCGGCCATCAGTGGCGCATAAACGCCGGCGAGGTTTTCGAGCAGCGTGCTCAGCGGCAGGACGCACAGATGTGTCGGTGACTCGATGTCGATGACCGCGGCCAGCGACGCTGCGAGTGTCAGTTGCTGCTGCGTTGACAGGCAAACGCCCTTGGGTTTGCCGGTTGTGCCGGACGTAAACGTGATCTTTTGGGTACCTTCCGGCAAGGCTGCCGCCGGGTCCGCAAGTACACGCCGCACGCGATCCGCGATGATTGCGTCCGCACCGCTCGTGGCAACGGCGTGGCGGACCTGTTCGGCGGAGAAGAACAATGGCAGCGGTACGATCGGGATGTTCGCGAGCTGGCAGGCGAGATCGGCAACGACCCAGTCCGTGCCATTGTCGAGATGTACTGCGGCGCAGCGTACCTGCTCATCGCGCAGGCACGACGCGAGTTCGTCGACACGCGCCCACAAAGCCTCGCCGGTGAGACGGGTATTACCCGACTCGACAACGATTCCGTCCGGCGAACGCGAGTCCCGGAGTGCATCGAACAGCAGGTGATTCATGCGCCCGGTCTGAGCCTGTCCGCCATCCCGAGGATGGAGTCGTGGAAAGGTTGCACCAGCGCGGCCATCTCGCGGTTTGCAGAGACACGGGCGGCGGCGCTTTCTGCGTCGCCGACGATGACGCGGGGTTGCGATGCGTAATAGTTGCCCCAGTCCGCAGCGCCGTCGCCCAGCCTGGCCGGGTCGGCGTTGCAGATGGTCTGGGACGAGAATTTGAGGCGCGCGAGCATGGCCTCGACCTGCGGCGTCGCCGTGCAGACGACCCAGCGGTAACCGGCGCTGCGCAACACGTTGGCCAGCACGGCAAACAGCAGGTAGGCAAGGCCCGGGACATTACCGGCAAGGTTGCCGATTTCGACGATCTGGTCGCGGTCGATCGGTGTCCGGAAGGTCCTGGCAACGGCCTGCTCGACGGGCGAGTCGAGGTACTGCTCGAGAAACAGCGGCGACTCGGCGGCCGCGCGGATACCGACCACGGCGCCGAGTTCGCCGCCCGACCTCAGACTCAGGAGATGCGGCAGAAAACTGTGAAGGTGAGCACTGTACTCGGCTTCGAACTTGCGGCTGATGCCAGCCTCGAGTTCCGCGCGCGCTGCGCACTGCTCCGACACCAGTGCAATCGAGACATCCTGTCGCGGCAGCGCAAGCCGACGCAGGCCCGCCAGTGGCGGACGCTGCGTCGGTGCGGGGGGGGATAAAGTTGTCGGGGTCATACCGGGTCCAGCAGTTATCGGAAACTGAGTGCGAGATTACGCACCGATCCTTAAGACAACCTTAGGACCCGGTGAGACCGGGGTCACATTTCGCGAAATTGCCGGGAGCCCGGCTATTTCACAGGCGGTATCTCCCAGCCCGTGGGCTGCGCGCCCTCATCGAAGATGATCTCGCGGTGCGCGCTCCAGGTCACCGTGATCGCTTCAGGCGTGCCGATGCCGGCGCCGCGCGGGTCGCCACTCGGACCGAACCAGTGATTCTGCGGCGCGCCGGTCGTGCGCGCGCGCATGCCGCAATAAGTCGTCCCGTTCACGGTGCTCGACAGCACACGATTCTGGAACTGCACGTCCGCCGATACGACCGCCGCCGTCAGGTGGTGCGAGATGCGCTCGAGCAGCGCGAGCACGGTATCCACATCGTCGTCGCCGTAGGTGACGATGACCTGGAACGGACCGAACAACTCGGTCGTCAGCAAATCGAAATGCTCACCACAGAGCGCCGCCAGCGGCGCACGTACGGCGGTCGGCTCGTAGGCACCGAACTCCGTCGGAACGCTGTGCCCGGTCAGCGGCTTGCCCCCGAACAGCAATTCGGTACCGGGCACCCCGATTACAGCGTCGATGTGCGCCTTGATCTGCTCGTTGGTCCAGGAAAGGACGGGACCGATCGTGAGGTCCGACAAACTCCGTCGAGCCGCCAGCTCCGCGAGTTTCGGCAACAATGCATCGGTCCAGTTGTCGTGCACGAACAGGATGCTTTGCGCGGAGCATTTTTGCCCGGACGCGTTATAGGCGTCTTCGTCACACTGCCACGCGACATAGTCAACCCAGTCCGGGTCGAAATCCGGACCGATGATCTTCCAGTCGAAACCGGCGTCTTCGAGGCGCACCTTGCCGTTCATCGTTTTCGCAACGCGCTCGGCAACGCTGCTTGATCCGGTGAATTGCACGAGGCGGAGTTGCCCGGTGGCAGCGCTGATGAGTTCGCCCATCTTCTCGCCGCGACAGTGAATGAGGTCGATGTCGTTCGGCGAGAGTCCGCAATGTATCAGCATGCGCAGGAACTGCTCGTACACGGCGCTCACCTTGGAGTCAACCTTGACCAGCGGCCGGTTGCCCATGAAGAGCGCGCCGAGGGTTTGCAGCGCCGGGATCTCCAGCGGGAAATTGAACGGCGCGATGACGGCCACCGGGCCAAATGGCCAGCGATAGCCCCGCGATTCCTGCCCGGTGTGGTCGCCCGGGTTCGAGAACCCGCGGCCGAGAAAGCGCACGCCGTCGCCGGCGAAATTCTCGAGGAAGACGCGCGTGACGATGACCTCGTTGAGGCACTGCTGCCAGCTCTTCGGCATCACCCGCTGCGTGAGCCTGGTGAAATAGGATTCGACATCGGGCGTCGCGAGCAGCGCCGCGGCACGCGCGCAAACCCTGCCGAGGTGCACATAGCGCTCAGTATTCTTCAGCGGGTTGTGCAGGCCGGACTTGGGGCAGGTTGCAAGGCCCGCGAGAAACGGCTCGATATCCTCTGTGTCCGGCACCAGCAGGAAAGCCTCACCGTTCAGCGGGTCCACGATATCGTCGCGGGTACTCGCCGGAGCCTGCCACTCGCCGCCAACGAGGTTGGCCAGCTGGCCCGGCTTCCCGGCAGTCATGCCGTTGAATGGGTCGATCGTCGCGAAAGTGTGCCAGCCGGTACTCATGAAAATCTCCTGCTCGGAACGTTGTGGGGTGGAAGCCTACACTGTCTCGGTCAGCGCCTCATCCAGCGCGGCGAGAACGAGATCCGCGTGTTCCTTCCGGAACACCATCGGCGGACGAAACTTCAGTACGTTGCTGTGCGCACCGGTCGATGCGATGAGCACGCCCGACTCCCGCATATGCTCCACGACCCGCCTCGCGGCGTCGGTCGCCGGCGTCCTGTCGGCCCGGTCCGTCACCAGTTCGACGCCAAGGAACAGTCCCTTGCCCCGCACCTCGCCGACCAGTTCGTGGCGCGCGGCGAGTTCGTCGAGCCCCCCTTTCAGGTAGCGGCCCGTCGCGCCGACGTTCGCGAGGATATTTTCGTTTGCGATCACCTCGAGCACGGCGCGGCCGACCGCAGTCGAAACCGGGTTGCCGCCGAAAGTATTGAAATAGTGCTGCGTGTTCGCGAACGCGGCGGCAATGTCAGGCGTTGTCACAACGGCGGCGAGCGGGTGGCCGTCGCCCAGCGGTTTGCCCATCGTCACGATATCGGGGATGACATCCACGTCTTCGAAGGCCCAGTAATGTTCGCCGAGCCTGCAGAGCCCGGATTGCACCTCGTCGGCGACCATGAGTCCGCCGGCGGCGCGGACCTTGCGGTACACGGCCTGGTGGTAAGCGGGGCCCGGCGTCAGGATGCCATGTGCGTCGAAGATGTTGTCGATGATCATCATCGCGGGCGCCTTGCCGCGTTCGCGCAACGTGTCGATTGCCGCGTCGACGAGATCAGCGTAAGCGTTTTCGTAGTCGGCGTGGCCCGCGCCGAATGTACCGCGGTAGGTATACGGTGCCTCGACGTCGACGATGTAGTCGGGCGCCGGGCGCCGCCGGCCCGAGTCCGGTGACAACTCGGTGACCAGCGTCGTGTTGCCGTGATAGGCACCGCTGGTCGTAATGGCACCGTCGTTGCCGGTGACGGCACGCGCGATCTGGTAGGCGAGGTCGTTGGCTTCGGACCCGGTGCAGACGAACATGCAGACGGACAGGTCGCCCGGCAGTGTGGCAGCCAGCATCTCGGCGTACTCGACAACCGCATGATGCAGGTAACGGGTGTGCGTATTGAGCGTCGAAGCCTGTCGGTGCAAGGCAGCGACCACGTGCGGATGGCAGTGGCCGACCGACGCGACGTTGTTGTAGCAGTCGAGGTACTTGCGACCGTCATTGTCGAACAACCAGACGCCCTCGCCACGCGTCAGGTACAGCGGCCGCGAGAAAAAGTGGCGATAGGCCGGACCGAGCGATCGCCGCCGGCGCTCTGCGAGTAATTCGTCGTTGTCGGTCATCGGGATATCGTTTCCAGGAATTGTCGGGGATCGATCGCGAGCGCCGCTTCCAGTCCTCGCGTGGCTTCGTCGAGCGCTTCGGTCAGCACCGGCACGAGCTCCTTATCGTGCTGCATGCGGAACGTCAGCAACTCGACGACGAGGATAGCGCGTGCGAGCACCGCGTCGAAGAGCAGTTTGCGTTCTGCGTCGGGGAGCGGCATGAATTCCTCGAAGCCGGCGACCAGGGCAGCGCTGTCCCCGAGCGCGTCGCTGCTGTCTTCCATCACGCTGGTCAGCGATGTTGCCAGGTCGACGACCAGCGACCGCTCGGTCATGTCGCCGAAATCGATGACGCCGGTGATCTGCTCCGGGTTTTCAGGGTCGCAGAGGACGTTGCCGGAGTGCCCGTCGTTATGAATCACCTGGGATGGCAACGCACGTAACCTGTCGAGCGACTCGTGTTCGAGCCGCTCGAGAGCCGGCGCGCAGCGCCTGGCCAGCGTGCCGGGCATTGGCATGGCCCTGAGCTGCGGTGAGACCACCAGGCCGTTCAGCGAGTCCCAGGGCATGAAATGGCTGGCCGCCGGGTGCGAGAACGTGGCGAGTGCATGGCACAGGCGGCCCTGCAGCGCGCCGATGTGCCGCAGTGTCGTCTTGTTCGGCGGCGGGAACTGGCCCAGCGGCCTGCCGTCCAGGTAGCTCAGCAGGCGCACGGCATGCCTGTCCGCGCCGTCGGGAGCCAGCGTCTCGACGACAGCGCCGGCCAGTGAAGGGATCAGCCGTGGCACCGGGACGTCCGGGTCTGTCGCCGCGACGTGCCGCAGCGCTTCTACCTGGAAGTCGACCAGCGCCGGGTCTTCGAGCGAACCCGAGACCTTGAGAACGAAACGCCGGCCGTCTTGCGTCGTCACGCGGCAGTTCTGGTCACGTTCACCAGTAAGTGGCTCGAGGGTCCCGCTGATTCCCCAGCGCTTCTCAAGAAACCCGGACAACAGGGTCAGAGGCAGTTGCGGGGGCGCGAACCGCAGCGATTCTGCAGTCAGGACGTCGGGGGTGCTCCGCAACATAGCCGGTATCTTAGCAGCCTGTCGGGAAAGTCGTCGGGACGAATGCGGTAAGCTACACACAAGGATTCAGACAGGAGCACCCATGGCTCTCGACAATACCCAAGATGCGTCCCACTCCTGGTCCTCCGGCCTGGCTTTCATCCTGGCCGCTATCGGCGCCGCCGTCGGGCTCGGGAACATCTGGAAGTTCCCTTACATAGTCGGCGTCAACGGCGGCGGCGCGTTCGTCATCATTTATATCCTTAGCGTCGTGTTCGTCGCGGTTCCCATCCTGATCACCGAACTCTGGATTGGCAATCGCGGTGGGCACAGCCCGCCGGTCGCGATGCGCAATGTCGCCGCGAATGCGGGACGTTCGAAAGCCTGGGCCATCGTCGGCTGGATGGGCATGCTGGTCGGTTACCTGATCGCCACCTACTACAGCGTCATCGCCGGCTGGACCCTGGCCTACATCGTCAAGGCCGGCAAGGGCTTCGGCGGGGCGGACCCTTCGCTGGTGCCGCAGCAGTTCGACGCACTGCTGGCAGACCCGATGACCCTGATCTACTGGCACACGGCATTCATCGGTGTCGCGCTGTTGATTGTTGCCCGCGGCCTGCGCGATGGCATCGAGCGCGTCGTCAAGATGCTGATGCCGGCCCTGTTTGCCATGTTGCTCCTGATGATCGGCTACGCGGCAGTCGAGGGTGACTTCGCGGCGGGCGTCAATTTCCTGTTCAGCGCGGATTTCAGCAAGGTCGATGGTACTGTCGTGCTTACCGCAATCGGGCAGTCGTTCTTTTCCATCAGCGTCGCGATGGGACTCATCATGACCTACGGCGCCTACGTCCCGAAGGGCGTGTCGCTGACGAAATCGGCCCTCGTCATTGCCGGTGCCGACACGGTGGTCGCGATCCTGGCCGGATTAATGATCTTCCCGCTGGTGTTCGCCAACGGCCTCGATCCCGCCTCCGGGCCGGGCCTGATCTTCCGTACGCTGCCGACAGCGTTCGCGAGCATGAGCGGTGGCGTCGTTTTCGGCGTGCTGTTCTTCATCCTGCTGGCATTCGCTGCCGTGACATCGATCATCGCCATCATCGAGCCGATCGTCGCGTACGCCGAGGATCGCTGGGGCATGCGGCGCCGTATGGGCTGCGCGGTGTTCGGCTCGCTCGCCTGGGCACTCGGCCTGTTGACGGTCTTCTCGTTCAACATCTGGAGCGACGTGACACCGCTCGGTGGCTTCAAGGCGTTCGAAGGCAAGACCCTGTTCGACCTGATCGACTACTTCACATCGAACATCATGATGCCGCTCGGCGGCATTTTAATGGCACTGTTCGTCGGCTGGCGGGTCAAACCCCGGACCCTGGCAGGGGATTTGTCCTTCGGCAGCATGGCGTTGTTCACGGTCTGGCTGTGGATGATACGCGTCGTCGTGCCGCTGGCGATCCTCGGGGTGTTGTACACAAGCCTTTAAATAACAACGGAGTTCATCAATGTCGAACAGGACCCGGCCTGTGCTGCTCGCGAGCGCGCTGCTTTTGCTGTTTTCATTCGCCAGGGCGCAGGATCTTGCGAGCGTCGATATTCCCTACGAGAAACACGTGCTGGACAACGGCCTGACCGTGATCCTGCACGAGGATCACACGGCGCCGCTCGTGTACGTCAACGTTTACTACAAGGTCGGTTCCCGGGACGAAGTGCCGGGCAAATCCGGGTTCGCGCACCTGTTCGAGCACCTGATGTTCAACGGCAGCGAGAATTACGACGACGAATTCTTCAAGCCGATCCAGGAAGTCGGCGGCAGCGCCAACGGCGATACGTCGTTCGATCGGACCCGGTACTACCAGACGGTGCCGAGCACGGCGCTCGAACGCATTCTCTGGCTCGAAGCCGAACGCATGGGGCACCTGCTCGGCGCGGTCACGCAGGAGAAACTCGACCAGCAACGGGGGGTCGTGCAAAACGAAAAGCGGCGCTCAGACAATCGCCCGTATGCCGGCGTCTACCCGGCAACCCTGGAGTACCTGTTTCCGGAAGGGCACCCCTACAGCTGGCCCGTGATCGGGTCGATGGAGGACCTGGACGCGGCATCGCTCGAAGATGTGTACGCGTGGTTCGAGACCTACTACGGCGCCGCAAACGCGATCCTGACGATCGCCGGGGACATCGACCCCGAAGAGGCCCTGCAGATGGCAAGACTCCAGTTCGGCGACATACCGCCCGGACCGCCGGTTGCGCAACTGGATGACTGGGTGCCGACGCGGCTCGAAAGTACCTACCAGCTGATCGAAGATCGCGTCGCGAACGACGTGATTTTCCGTGCCTGGGTCGCGCCGGGCAGGGATCTCGAAGAATCGACGCCGCTGGCGCTGGCCGCCGACATCCTCGGCGGTGACGCGTCGTCGCGGCTGCACAGGCGCCTGGTCAAGGAAGAACAACTCGCGGTGGCTGTCAGCATGAGCCTGCAGCCGCTGGACCTGGCTTCGATCGTGCGCATGCAGATTGTCCTGGCCCCGGGCGCCGACCCGGACGAGGCGCGCCGCATCGCCGACGAGGAAATCGCGCGTTTCGCGGCAGAGGGCCCGACAGCCACCGAACTCGAACTGATCAAGGTCCAGATCGCCGGCCTGTATATCAAGAACCTGGATTCCCTGAGCGGCAAGGCCGTGCTGCTGGCCGAAAGTGACTACTACCTCGGCTCGCCGGATGCTTACAAAATGGAATTTGCATGGGTCGATAATACGACTGTCGAATCGTTGCGCGATTCGGTCGCGACCTGGCTTGGCGACAACTATCACGAGATCTTTGTAACCGAGTTTGGCGATTTCACGGTCGCCGATACGGGAGCGGACCGCAGCGAACTGCCTGCCGTCGATTCCTATCCACCGGCGATCGCGCCGGAGATCCAGGACTTCGAACTCGACAACGGCATCAAGGTTCGTTTCGTGCAACGCGAAGGCGTCCCGGCGGTGAGCCTTAACGGCCAGTTCCGTGTGGGCTCCTACACCAGTGCCGACGAAACGCCCGCTGCTGCAGGCATTGCGCTCGCGGCCCTGACGCGCGGAACGACCAGTCGCTCGGCCGACGACATCATCGCCGATATGAAGCTGACTGGCAGTTCGATCAGCGTGACGCTCGGTGACGATCGATCCAACGCCAGCCTGAGCACGTTGACGTCGCGTTTCGACGAGGCCGTGGCTCTGTTCGCAGACATCCTGCGTAATCCCTCGTTCGATCCGGCCGAAGTGAAAATCCTGAAGGACCAGGTCATCGCGGGTATCGGCCAGGGCAAGACGAATCCGCAGCGTGTCGTGCGCATGTACATTGATGCGACGTTGTATGGCGACCATCCTTATGGTGAGCCACCGGCGACCATCGCCGACGTCGAGTCGCTGACCATCGACGACCTGCGCGCGGCATGGAAGCGCCGCATCAGGCCCGAGGACCTGACGTTGTTCGTCGTCGGGGGTATCGACGAGAACGACATGCTCGCTGCCCTGAACGCGTACCTTGGAAGCTGGAAACCGGACGGCGGGCCGTCGGCAGTTGTCGATGTAACGACGCAGCCGGACAAGGTCCCGCCGCGCGTCATCATTTTCGACATGCCTGGCGCACCGCAGTCGAACATCTTTGCCGCGACAGTGATCGATCCACCCTACCAGCCCGGTGACGACGCCTTCACGTTTGCCAACATGATTTACGGCGGCAACTTCACGTCGCGAATCAATACGCTGTTGCGCGAAGAAAAGGGCTGGAGTTATGGCGTCAGTTCCAACGCACGCATGTGGCTGGGACCACGAACCTGGTACATCTTTGCGCAGGTGCAGACGGACAAGACGGCCGCGAGCATAGCCGACCTCCTGGCCGAACTGCAGGCTCTCGAGACGGACAGGCCGTTCACGATCGATGAACTGAACGACGTGCGCAACGAACGCATCCGCCAATTGCCGGCGGCGACAGCGACGTCACAGGGGATCCTGAGCTACATGGTCGGTAATGACCTGTATGGACGGCCCGACGACTACCTCGAGAACCGGAAAGCCGACTACGAGGCCGTCAAACTCGAGGACCTCGAGGTTGAACTGCAGCGGCGCGTCGATCCGCAGGATCTCGTCTGGTTCATCGCCGGCGACCTGTCGCAGATTGAGGAGGACATCAAGTCACTTGATCTCGGGGAGACAGAGGTCTGGGACGTGGACGGGAACAGGGTGCGGTAGCCCGACTTCCCGTACCAGCAAAGACTGGACAGGGGGCAATTTGTCACGGGCGACGATGGATACCTGAACGACCGGTTCGAGGCCTTGCCCCGGTTTGGTGGACACTTTCAATGACCGCATAATGCGGTTGGAGGTGTTCCATGACAAAGAAGAAGTACCGCCGCTTCAGTCCCGAGTT
>Ga0210130_1000080_pt1 | contig 13515 bp, 7 predicted proteins | sample White_ThreeSqC_D_2_FD_185591 | JGI IMG/M metagenome (GOLD analysis project Ga0210130, IMG submission 185591) | Wetland microbial communities from the San Francisco Bay, California, USA, that impact long-term carbon sequestration -... | ecosystem: Environmental > Aquatic > Marine > Wetlands ...
CGGCATAACGACTTCAATAGCGATGGACGTGGATATCGAGCGCGTCGAATCGGCCAATATCCTCGGCCTGATTCCGGGCAGCGACCCTGTGCTCGCCGACGAGGCCGTCATCTACACGGCCCATCACGATCACCTCGGCATCGGCACGCCGAATGACGAGGGCGACGCGATCTACAACGGCGCGATGGACAACGCGACCGGTGTCGCGATCGTCATGGCAATCGCAAAAGCAATCAAGGCATTGCCCCAGGCGCCACGCCGGTCGGTACTGGTTGCGCTGGTGGGCGCCGAGGAGCAGGGACTGCTGGGGTCGGAGTATTATGCGGCCAATCCGACCTTTGCGCCGGGAAAGATTGCGGCAAATCTGAACTATGACGGCGGTAATATCTGGGGCCACACCCATGACGTGACTTTCGTCGGGCTGGGCAAGTCGACGATCGACGAGATCGTGACGCTGGTCGCCGAGGAGCAGGGCCGAGTCGTCAAACCGGACCAGTTCTCCGACAAGGGGTACTTCTATCGGTCAGACCAGTTCAGCTTTGCGAAGATCGGCGTGCCGGCAATGTACCTCGATACCGGCACCGACTTCGTGGACCGCCCGCCCGAATGGGGTCGGGAGCAACAGGATCATTTTACCGAAGTGAATTATCACCAGCCCACGGACGAGTACGATCCGAGCTGGAACTTCGACGGCATGGTGAGTGACGCGTTGCTCGGCTACTGGACCGGTCTTGCGATCGCCAACGCAGCAGAAAAACCGACGTGGAATCCGGGCGACGAATTCGAGGCCGCGCGCATCGAGGCACTCAAGGCCGTCGAAGAATAGCCGGCAGCGATCAGCGCCGGAAGCGGCCGAAAAACCCGCCTTTCTTCCGGTCCTGATCGTCGTCATCGTCGTCGCGCGACTGCGTCGCAACCGGCGGTCGGACATTCAACGCCTTCAGCGTCTGGGTCATCGACGTGTTGATCTGGTCCTCGATCGGCTCGGGTGTCGGGACCGGTGGGGTCGGCGTGCCAGTGCCATTAGCCGGCCCCGCGGGCCTGACGCCTGCTGCGAGTGGTTGCGGGTCGGCATTGAGCGCACGCACGGTCTTCAGGCGCTGTGATGCCGACGGGTCGAGTCCGGAGTTGCCGTGAGCGCGGGTCTCGAGCGCGATCTCGGGCCCGGCCTCGGCAGATGACTCCGGCTGTCTTGCCGTTTGCGCGGTAACGAGCGTGCCTTTCGCGACAGGCGTCACGTCGTCATTGGCAGACTCGGATGTCGGCGGATTGGCGACGACCTGGGCCGCGATCAGGTTGATTTCTTCGCCAAAGAGGGTTTCGGCCATGCGGTCATCGACGTCCTCGATCGTTTTGGCTTTCGCCAGTTCCGCCGCGATTTTCTCGAGCTCGGCGTCGGCTTTCCGCGACTGTCGTGGCGGCAATCGAATGTCGGGCACGTCGGTCGTGGTGGTCGACTGGTCTGGCTGGCTGTCGCTCGGGCGGCTCACCTCGCCGGGTTCATCGATCAGGTTGTTCTTGATGCCGGTCTGTATTGCCTTGTCCAGCGTGATTTCCGGCATGACTTCGGGCACCGGAGCGGCCCTGGCAGCCGCAGGTTGCTGGTTGCCGGGTGCTTGCTCGGGCATCGGCCCGTCGTTGGCCTCTTCACGAATCTGCGCCATCGCCGCCTCGAGTGCGTCGAAGTCCGGTCGTAGCTCTGCGAACGTCGGATCCCGCTCCCAATCAGGCACGTCTTCCGCGCTCGATGCTGCATCAACGTCCGGTTCCTCGGGTTCGATGGTGAGTTCCGGGATTTCGAAGTCGGGTTCGGGCAGGTCGATCGCCGGTTCCGGGACATCTTCCACGACCGCTGCCAGTTCGGGCGACAGGATCTCGAGATCCGGCAATGTATCCTGAATCAGTTCCGGGATGTCGTCGTCTTCCGGCGCCGGTTCCGGCGCCAGCTCGGGCTCGATCGAGAGTGTGGGTACGGACTGCGACGCTGCGTCCAGTTCCGGTACCGGCTCCGGATCGGGTTGCGGTAACTGCACCGGGTCCGATTCGGATGATACCGGGGTCGGCTCCGCCAGGGGCGCGGCGTCAGGCAGGGCTTCAGCCTCTGGCTGGAGTTCACCTCCGGCTTGGAACGGGGCGGCCTCGGGCTGTATTTCCGCCTCGCGCCGGGGTTCCGGAGCGGAGGTAGTAACGCTTGCTGGCGTGTCGGGCATGTCGGCCGTGAGGCCGTATTCGTCCGCTGCGACTTTAGCCACCATCGCCGCAGGAATCTTGCCGACGCCGGCGGCCGCACCCGCGACCAGCGCCGATTCGACGAGATTGTTCGCGACGCGGGGAACGCCACCGCTCAAAGCGTGGACCAGGGGCGCGCAACGATCGTCAAATACCTGCTCGAAATCACTCCCGGCCAACCGGAAACTGTGCAGCAGGTAGCCGCGCAACTCGGCAGCTGACAATGGGGTGACATTGAAGCGCTGCCGACGACGCTGGCGCATCCTGCCCAGCTGCGGATGGTTCAGGAGTTCGTCGAGGTTCTGGTCGCCGAGTAATACGACATTCGCGCCGTCGGACTCACCACCATCGGCGGCTGTCAGCGCCTCGATCTCGGCGAGCGTCTCGACGCCGATTCTCGAAGCATCCTCGACCAGTACGACGAGGCGTGCGTTGTGTGCCTCGAGCATCTTCAGGTGCTCGCGGAACGCGGTAAATTTCTGGATTGCCCCGGCCGGTACGTTGCGGATGCCGAGCTCGGCCAGCAACAGGTCGAGTACGTCGTTGCCATCCAGGTGCATACGGCCAATGCGTATGACTTTGTGGGTTTCCTGCAGGGCAGCGAGTGCTTTGCCGACGATTGTCGTCTTGCCGGTGCCCACCGGGCCGGCAACCGTGGCCACGACATCCTGCGCCACCAGCACCTTTTTCAGGCCGGCCATGATTTTTGCCGTCTGCGGTCCGACGAAAACGTCGGTGCCGGTTGCTTTGGCCCGGAAAGGGCGCTTGTTGAGCCCGAAATGTTTCTCGTACATAACCGTCCGTCAGGCAGTTCAGGGGCCGTGCCAGGGAGGCATAGCCTTTCCAGACGGTCAGTTTGGGGCCAGCCGAGCCGAATTTCAGGGAGTTATGTCACAGAAATGGCTGACAGGCCTCGCCTGGCGCGCTCCGAGCGGGTACCACGCCGACTGAATAAAACCCTGAATTTCATGTCAAAACCCGTCAAAATACGCAGCCCGACTTCTGGTCGGTGCGCGACAGCAGCAAGGAAAATCGATGCGGGTTTTGTTAATCGTTGGCATTTTGGGCGCGGCCGTGGCTGGTGCAGTCCTGATGGTGCAAATGCGCCCGGAGCCGCCGAAAAAGGAGCGCGTCATGCTGGCGCCGTTGGTCGAGGTCATGGAACTGGAACCGATGACGGCCAATTTCACGGTGTACAGCCAGGGTACCGTCCTGCCCCGGACCGAAACCGTGCTGAGCGCCGAAGTCTCCGGCACGATCAGCGAGATTTCGCCGAAGTTCATCGCCGGTGGCGTCTTTGCAGCGAACGAGGTTCTGCTGCGCATCGACCCGACCAACTATACCGTGGCTCTGCAACAGGCCGAAGCACTGGTGAAACAGCGGCAAATCGAGTTTGACGGTGCCTCGAAGTTGCGTGACCAGGGCTATCGGGCCGAATCGGAATACGCCTCGGCCGCCGCCGCCCTGGCGACTGCCAGGGCAGAGCAGGTCAGGGCGCAACGCAATCTCGAGCGCACCTTCATCCGGGTACCCTACGAAGGCATTGTCCGCAGCAAGGAAAGCGACATCGGGCAGTTCGTCAACCCCGGCACCAGGCTGGGCATCGTCTTCGCAACCGACTATGCGGAAGTGCGCCTGCCGCTGACGGACCTGGATCTTGCCTTCGTCGACCTGCCCAATGCGGCCGATATCTCGGCGTCAGGCAGTGCGGACGGGCCACTGGTTACGCTGTCGGCGGTGCAGAAAGGCAAGCCGGTGGAATGGTCGGCAAAGATCGTCCGCACCGAAGGCGTCGTGGACGAGAAGAGCCGCGTGACATATGCCGTCGCCCGCATTGCCGATCCCTACCGGCTGCACGGTGATGGTAACCCCCTGCCGGTCGGCACCTTCGTCAGCGCAGCGATCCGGGGAGCCGCGGCGGAAAGCGTGATCCAGGTGCCACGCGGGCTCGTACGGGGTTCGGACGAGCTGGTTTTTGTCGACGACGACGGCAAATTGCGCATTCGCAGCGTTACTATCATCCGCTCGGATGCCGAGTACATCTACATTCGCGGTGGCGCCGAGGCCGGCGAACGCATCGTCGTGACCGCGCTTGAGGCCCCGGTTAACGGCATGTCGGTGCGCACGACCGAAGACGTTGCGGCGGATGAAGGCGAAACCGCGCTCAGTCAGCAGGATGCCGGCCTGTGAATCAGCCCGGCGCAACGGATCAAAAAGGCGTTATCGCGTGGTTCGCCGGCAACCACGTCGCGGCAAACCTGCTGATGTTGTTCATCGTCGTCGCCGGCCTGTTTTCGGCGCAGTCGATCCGCAAGGAAACCCAGCCGGAGTTCCAGCTGAACTGGATCCAGGTCCAGGTGCCTTACCTCGGCGCTGCGCCCGAGGAAGTCGAGGAAGGCGTCGTCATCAAGATCGAGGAGGCCGTCCAGGACATTGACGGCATCAAGAAGATTCGCTCGCAGGCCAGCGAGGGATTCGGGCAGGTCACAATCGAGGTCGAGCTGGATGCGGATCTCGACGAAGTCCTGAACGAGGTCAAGACCCGGGTCGATGCCATCTCCACGTTTCCGGCACTGACGGAAAAGCCGGTGATTTTTAAACAGGAGATGGAAAATCCGGTCACGATGATTGCCATCAACGGCGACCTCGACGCGTTTGCCAGGAAAGCCATTGCCCAGGAGGTGCGTGACGAGCTGATGCAGCTGCCGGCAGTCAACAAGGTTCGCTATATGGGCGACCGACCGTACGAAATCAGTATCGAGGTGTCGGAACAGACGCTGCGCAAGTACGGCCTGACGATGAGCGAAATATCGCAGGCCGTGAAGAATTCGTCGGTAGACATGCCTGGCGGCACGATCAAGACGGACGGCGGGGACATCCTGCTGCGCACGAAGGGCCAGGTGTATACCGGCAGCGATTTCGGGCAGCTGGTGCTGCGCACGTTCCCCGACGGCACGCGCCTGACGTTGAAAGATATTGCGACAATCAGGGATGGATTTGTCGAATCGGACGGCTGGGGCCGGTTCAACGGGCGGCCCACGGCGACCCTTCAGGTCGTTTCCGGCGGCGACCAGAACGAGCTCGAAACGGCTGCGGCCGTCAAGGAATACATCGCCGAAAAGTCGAAGACATTGCCCGAAGGTGTCCGCATGGATACCTGGATCGAATTGTCGAAGTACCTCGAGGGTCGCCTGGCCATGATGTACGACAACATGTTCTGGGGCGCCGTCATGGTCTTCATCGTATTGTCGTTGTTCCTGCGCATGAAGGTCGCGTTCTGGGTCATTGTCGGCCTGCCGGTCTGTTTTCTCGGCGCGCTCTGGCTGATGCCTCTCTGGCCGGTAACGATCAATGCCATCAGCCTGTTTGGCTTCATCATCGTGCTCGGTATCGTCGTCGACGACGCGATCATCATTGGCGAAAGTATTTACACGCGCATACGTGCAGACGGGCATACGATAGAGAATGTCATAGACGGTGCGCATCGTGTTGCGATTCCGGCGACATTCGGCGTCCTTACGACGATTGCCGCTTTCGCACCGCTGATGTTTGTCGGGGGTATGGCCGGATCGTTTTTCGAGGCCATGGGCTTCGTCATTATTCTGTGCCTGTTTTTTTCGTTGGTCGAATCAAAGCTTGTGCTGCCGGCGCACCTGGTACAGGCAAGAATCGCCGAGATTGACGAGGATGACCTGTTTCATCCGCAACGCGTCATTCCGACGCGGGAAAAACCGGGGCGCATGTTTCTCAAGGTCCAGAGACATGTGCAGCATGCCCTGCATGCACTGATCAACAACTATTACAAACCGTTGCTCGAGCGCGCCGTCGACAATCGCGGCGTCACCGTGTCGATTTTCGTTGCGGTGCTGATCCTGACCATCGGCGTGATGCAAAGCGGCATTGCGAGAGTGGTCGTATTCCCCGAAATGGTCAGCGACTTCATCCAGGTGCAGATGGAGATGCAGGCCGGCACCGCACCGGCAGTGCGCAACAAGGCGGCAGAAAGGATCGAGCGCGCGCTGTTGGACATCAACGACCAATATGTTCGCGAGCATCCCGACTCGCTGCCGGTGATCAAGAACCTCGGCGTGTTCACGCAGGGAGAACTCGGTGCTGTCATGTTCGTCGAGATTCCCATGGACACACATCGCCCGTATGAGATGTCGGAGCTCACCGATATGTGGCGTGAGGCGGTCGGCGAAATTCCGGGGATGAAAGAACTGAAATTCCAGGATGCCGGTCATATTGGCGGTGGCCCGCCGCTCAGTTTCCGCCTCAGCGGCGCGAATTACGAGGCACTGGAGAATGCGGCGGAGGAACTCGCCGAGGAGCTTGCCGCCTATGAGGGGGTCTTCGATATCGTCAATTCGGCGCGCGCCGGTGGCGACGAAATCAAGCTGACGATCAAGCCGGAAGCGGAGGCGCTCGGACTGACTATGGCGTCGCTGGGACGCCAGGTCCGGCAGGCGTTTTACGGTGAGGAGGCGCAGCGAATCCAGCGCGGCAAGGACGAATTGCGCGTCATGGTGCGTTACCCGATCGAGGAGCGGAAGTCGGTTGCCGACCTTGAAAACATGCGTATCCGGACACCGGGCGGCGACGAAGTGCCGTTTCGTTCGGTCGCCGACATTGAATTCGGCAAGGGCTATTCGCGCATCTCCCGCCTAGACCGTGAGCGCACCGTTACGGTCTCGGCCGATATCGACCCGCAGCTGGTCGAGCCGCAAGAGATCATCAGTTCGATTCGCACCGAATTCATTCCGCGCCTGGTAGCGAAGCATCCCGGCGTGAAGTATGGACTGGAAGGCGCGAGCGAGGAGGAGCAGGAATTCCTCTACAAGCTCGCGGTTGCCTTTATCGCGGCGCTGTTCTTGATCTATGCGCTGATCGCGATCCCGCTGAAGTCCTACGGTCAGCCGCTGATCATCATGTCGGTCATTCCGTTCGGCCTCATCGGTGCAGTCGTCGGCCACATCATCATGGGGATGTCGATCAGCATGTTCTCGATGTTCGGCTTGATCGCCCTGGCGGGTGTCGTCGTCAACGACAGCCTGATCATGATCGATTTCGTCAACAAGGCGCGGGCGCGCGGCGTGCCGCCGCGACAGGCTGTTGTTGAGTCTGGCACGGCCCGCTTTCGCGCCATTATCCTGACGTCGGTAACGACAGCCGCGGGCCTGATGCCGATTCTTTTCGAAACGAGCTCCCAGGCGCAGTTCGTCATACCGACAGCGGTGTCGATCAGCTTCGGCATTGTTTTTGCGACGATCATCACGCTGTTCCTGATTCCATCGTTATACCTGCTGCAACTGGACTGGCTGGATCGCGTCCATAGAATGTGGTCCTGGGTACTGGGCCGGCCACCACTGGAGTCCCCGGACAGCCGGGCGACATGACGCCTGCCGACAGCACTGCACACGCGCGTACCGGTGTGCTGCTCGGTCTCGCTGCCTACACGATGTGGGGCGTGTTCCCTGTTTACTTCAAGCTGGTCCAGGAGGTCCCCACGCTGGAGGTCCTGGCGCACCGGGTCGTCTGGGCGGTGCCGTTCGGGGCGCTGATCATCATGGCTCGTCGGCAATGGAGCGAGGTGCGACGAGCCTTGACGCATCCGGCGATGCTTGGCTGGCTGGGCCTGGCCGCGCTCAGCATCTCGGCGAACTGGCTGATCTATATCTGGGCCGTGCAGAACGACCGTATTTTCGAGGCGAGTCTCGGTTACTACATCAACCCCCTGATGTATGTCCTGGTCGGCGTTGCCTTTCTGAAGGAGCGCCTGCGGGGGCTGCAGATCGCCGCCGTTCTCTGCGCGGCAGTCGGTGTGCTCTACCTGACGGTCAGCGGCGGCGTGTTCCCATGGGTCGCACTGTCGCTGGCGACCTTGTTCACGGCGTACGGTGTCATACGCAAGCGCATTGTCATCGGCGCAATGCCGGGATTATTCGTCGAGACCGTGCTGTTGTTGCCGTTCGCACTCGCAGGGCTCATCTGGCTGGTCGGCAGCCAGCAGGCGGCTTTTGCGGCCGGTGACGGCCGGTTATCTGCCTTGCTGATGCTCGGCGGGCCATTGACGGTGATGCCGTTGCTGCTGTTCGCCACGGCGGCACGGCGCCTGACGCTGACGACGGTCGGTTTCCTGCAATTCGTGGCGCCGACGCTGCAGTTTTGTACCGGCCTCTATTATGGCGAGACCCTGACCAGCGCACACCTGGTGTGTTTCTCGCTGATCTGGTGCGCGGTCGTGCTGTTCAGCCTCGACGCGGTGCGGGCAGGGCGCCGCCGGGTGATTGCGACGCCTTAATAAAAAACGGGCCTCGCCAGGAGGCCCGTTCGCTTGTTTCCGCCTCGCAGCGGCTTGTCATTTTTTCGCCTTGCGTTCCCGCGCTTCCTTGATGACTTCATCAGCGACATTCTGCGGGCAGGGCGCGTAGTGCGAAAATTCCATCGAGAACTGGCCGCGGCCCGATGTCAGCGTGCGCAGGTGGCCGATGTAGCCGAACATGTCGGCCAGCGGCGCATCCGCCTTCACGCGTACGCCGGTGGCGCCAGCATCCTGTGACTTGATCATGCCGCGCCGACGGTTCAGGTCGCCGATCACGTCACCGACGTTGTCCTCGGGCGTAAACACGTCGACCTTCATGATCGGTTCCAGCAACTGCGGTCCGGCTTTCGGGATCGACTGGCGATAGGCCGCACGGGTCGCGATTTCAAATGCCAGCGCCGACGAGTCGACTGCGTGGTAAGCACCGTCCAGCAACGTGAACTTGACGTCGAGCAACGGGTAGCCCGCCAGCGTGCCCTCGGACATGCACGACTGGAATGCCTTTTCGATCGCACCCCAGTATTCGCGTGGCACGTTTCCGCCCGTCACCTGCGACTCGAACTGGTACCCCGAATTCTTCTCGGCCGGCTCGATCTGGTATTCGATCTTGCCGTACTGGCCCGAACCGCCAGACTGCTTCTTGTGGGTGTAGGTGTCGGTGATCGTCTGCGTGATCGTCTCGCGGTAAGCGACCTGCGGCTTGCCCATCTCGACGTCGACCTTGTGCGTACGGCGCAGGATATCGACCTTGATGTCGAGGTGCAGCTCGCCCATACCCTTGATCAGGGTCTCGCCCGAGTCTTCGTCAGTTGCGACCTGGAAAGACGGGTCCTCCTGGACCATCTTGTTGAGCGCCACGCCCATCTTCTCGTTACCGGCCTTGTCTTTCGGCGATATGGCCACCGAGATGACGGGATCGGGGAATACCATCGGCTCGAGCGTCGCCGGATTGTTGACGTCGGCCAGTGTATGCCCGGTGCGCGTGTTCTTCATGCCGAGCAGTGCGACGATATCGCCGGCCTGGGCAGAGTCCAGTTCCTCACGCGAATTGGCGTGCATCTCGACGATGCGCCCGATGCGCTCGGTCTTGCCGGTGAACGTGTTCAGGACGCTGTCACCCTTCTTCAGCCTGCCTGAATAGATGCGGGTGAAGGTCAGCGCGCCAAAGCGATCGTCCATGATCTTGAATGCGAGTGCCCGCAACGGCTTGTCGGGATCGACGATGGCAACACCGCCGGTTTCCTTGCCTTCGAGATCGATTTCCGGTTGCGGCGTGACTTCGGTCGGGTTCGGCAAGTAATCAACTACTGCATTAAGAACATTCTGTATGCCTTTGTTTTTAAACGCGGAACCACAGTAGGTCGGGAAGAAGTCGAGCGCGATCGTACCCTTGCGGATACAGCGCTTCAGGTCTGCAACCGAGGGCTCGTTGCCTTCGAGGTACGCTTCGAGCAAGGTGTCGTCCTGTTCGACGGCCGTCTCGATGAGCTTCTCGCGCCACTCGGCAGCGAGTTCCCGCATGTCTTCAGGAATATCGACGATCTCGTAGGACTCCGGGTCACTGGAGTCGCTCCAGATCCATGCGTTCTGTTCCAGCAGATCGACCACGCCGGTAAAGTGGTCCTCGACACCGATCGGCAGAACCATGACCAGCGGATCAGCGGCAAGCACGTTCTTGACCTGCTTGACGACGCTGTAAAAGTCAGCGCCCACGCGGTCCAGCTTGTTGACGAAAATAATACGCGCAACCTTGGAGTCGTTGGCATAGCGCCAGTTCGTTTCCGATTGCGGTTCCACGCCGCCGGAACCACAGAATACGCCGATGCCGCCGTCGAGAACCTTCAGCGAACGATAGACTTCGATCGTGAAGTCGACGTGACCCGGTGTATCGATGATATTCAGCCGATGCTTGTTCCACTGGCAGCTGGTGGCCGCGGACTGGATCGTGATGCCGCGCTCCTGCTCCTGGTCCATGAAGTCGGTGGTCGCCTCGCCATCGTGCACCTCGCCGGTCTTGTGGATTTTGCCGGTGAGCTTCAGGATGCGCTCGGTTGTCGTGGTCTTGCCCGCGTCGACGTGGGCGAAAATACCGATGTTTCGGTAGGTGCTAAGGTCTTTCATATCTGCAATTCAGCTCTGTTGGTCTGTTCATGGCACCCCCCCTGGTCATTGCGCCGCCATGCCGCAATTGCTTTCACAGTCTCCTGAAAGCGAAAACCCGGCGATAAAGACGAAGTGGGTGCACGTAATTCCATGCCGGTCCAGAGGGTCTTCCAGGCAGCGGGTGCGATGCTGCAAGCCGGATTGGACGGGCTTATCGGGCGCGGATGATAGCAGCGCTTGCGGCCCTAAACCAGTCAAATTAGTGGTTTTCTGGCCGGATCGGGACTCCGCAATCAGCGCCTCAGGATGGCGATCCAGCGTGCGATATTCAAGAGGCTCATCAGCGACGCGGCCACATAGGTAAGCGCGGCTGCGGTCAGCAGGCGCCTTGCGTGCGGCCTGTCAGACCGTATCAGGATGGCATGGCGGTCGAGCATTGGCAGGGCACGGCCGAAACTGGCATCGAACTCGGTCGGCAGCGTTACCAGGTGCACGATTGCCGCGGCACCCAGCGTGCAAAGGCCCGCGCCGAACGTGACCAGGCCGAGCGCCGGTATTCGCGTGATAATGCCGAGGAATGGCGCGATGATAAGGATCGCAGCACCGATCCGCTCCACCCCGCGCATGGTCCTGACGAGCCTTGTACGCAGTTTGAGAGGCGTGTAGCCCTGGTGGTCCTGCAGCGCATGGCCGACTTCGTGTGCCGCGACGGTGATGGCCGTCAATGAACGGCCGTCGAATTTGTCGGCGGTGAGCCTGACGACCTTGTCCCCGGGATCGTAATGATCGCCCATCTCGGTCACTTCGACCCTGACATCGGTTAACCCGTGCGTGTCCAGCAGGTGCCGCGCGAGATCGGCACCGCTGCCGGAATAGCGGTCGGCGGGTTCGCTGTAACGTGCGAGCACGCGGTTCACCCAGATCCCCGGGCCGAGGAGTGCAGCGAGCAATAGCACGATAATCAGTATCAGGGTCACGCTGTCAGGTCATTAATTGCAAGGCCTGCTAATCTAGCATGCGGCAGTCCTGTTGCCCGCAGTGAGGAAGAAGATGACGGCAGACCAGACAACCCTGTTCGTACTGTTGTTCTTTGTCTTCGTGTTCCTGATATGGGGACGCTGGCGCTACGACCTGGTGGCATTCGTCGCGCTGCTTGCCGCGTTGCTGACCGGTATCGTGCCGATCGAGGAGGCGTTCTCAGGCTTCGGCCACCCGGCGACGGTCATCATCGCGCTGGTGCTCGTGGTGAGCCGGGGATTGTCGAACTCCGGTGTCATCGAACTGCTTGCTCGCTATGTCGTCGACGCGTCACGCAAGCTGGCAACACATGTCGCCATCATGGCGAGTCTTGCGGCAGGACTATCCGCGGTGATGAACAACGTTGCAGCGCTCGCTCTGCTGATGCCGGTGGATATGCAGGCCGCGAGAAAGGCCGGGCGGAGCGCGGCCCTGTCGCTGATGCCCCTGTCATTTGCCTCGATCCTCGGCGGCATGATCACGCTGATAGGCACGCCGCCGAATATCGTGATAGCGGAGTTCCGCAACGACGCGCTGGGCGAGCCGTACCGGATGTTCGACTTTGCGCCGGTCGGCCTGGCGTGTGCCGTTCTCGGCGTTGTCTACGTCGCGCTGATTGGCTGGCGGTTGCTGCCGAAATCGGCCCAGTCCATCGACGCGGAGCAGGAATTGTTTGACCTAGCCGACTACGTGGCCGAGGTTCGTGTACCGGAAAACTCGCCTGTCATCGGCATGCGGGTCAGGGACCTCGATGAGCAGGCCGCGAAGACTGACGTCGAGATTATCGGCCTGATTCGGAGCGGCAAGCGCCTGCCCGGGCTTGCGCGGGTCGCCGAGATCAAGGCCGGTGACATACTCGTGCTGGAGGCGAGCCCGGACAGCCTCGAGGAGGCTCTCGGCAGCATGAAGCTCGAATATGTCGGCAAGGAAGAAGGGCTGCTGGGAAGCGACGACCTGATGATGAACGAGGTTGTCGTGCAGGAGTCTTCGGCGCTGGCCGGGCGCACCGCGAAGTCGATGCGCCTCCTGTACCGCTACCGGGTCGCGCTGGTCGGGGTTTCACGGCAGGGAAAACGCTTCAGGGAGGATGTGCGCAAGCTGAAGCTGCTCCCCGGCGATGTGTTGCTGCTACTCGGTGCCGACGAACGTCTTGTCGATGTCACAGGACGCCTCGGCCTGTTGCCGCTGGCGGATCGCGGGCAACGGGTTATCCAGCGCAACAAGGTCTGGCTCGCCGTGGGAATCTTTGCTGCGGCGATCTTCGTTGCCAGCGTCGGCCTTCTGTACCTGCCGATTGCACTGGGTTGCGCGGCGGCGTTATACGTCTTCTTCAATATTGTCCCGCTGCGCGACGTCTACACGTCGATCGAATGGCCGGTCATCGTGTTGCTGGGGTCCATGATCCCGATCGGCGGTGCGTTGCAGTCTACGGGAGGAACAGCGCTGATTGCAGGCGGGATACTGGATCTGTCTGCAGGCCTGTCGCCCGTTGTTGTGCTGACGTTGCTGGTGATCGTGACGATGACTTTGTCGGACGTGATGAACAATACGGCCACGGCCGTCATTGCGGCACCCATCGCCGTTGAAATCGCGACCCGCCTGGAAGTCAGTCCTGACCCATTCCTGATGGGAGTAGCGGTTGCCGCATCCTGCGCATTCCTGACACCGATAGGGCACAAGAACAACACGCTGATCATGGGGCCGGGCGGCTACCGGTTCGGAGACTACTGGCGCATGGGACTGCCGCTCGAGATTCTCGTGATCGCGGTTTCCGTGCCGATGCTACTGTGGGTGTGGCCGCTGTAGCCCGGCGGCGACGATGCACTATTGCAAGGGGAGGAGAG
>Ga0210130_1000081_pt1 | contig 13461 bp, 12 predicted proteins | sample White_ThreeSqC_D_2_FD_185591 | JGI IMG/M metagenome (GOLD analysis project Ga0210130, IMG submission 185591) | Wetland microbial communities from the San Francisco Bay, California, USA, that impact long-term carbon sequestration -... | ecosystem: Environmental > Aquatic > Marine > Wetlands ...
GTGCGATACGGCAGAGGATTTGGAAGACGAGCAGATCGCGGATCTTGCCGAGTACTATGGCGCAATGCCACGCCTGTCGCTCGACGAACCCTACTCGCCGGCGATGGCGGCTGCGGGCAAGGACATTCACGAGGCGCTTTGCGACCAGTGCCACGTCCCGCCGAACGATCCCGAAGTCGCCGATGCCCTCGGTCCCCCACTGCAAGGGCAGCGCTCGGTGTACCTGCGCTACGCACTGCATGCCTATCTGGACGGCAGCCGTATCAACCTGTTGCCGTCAATGGAAGAAAAAATCGAGTTGCTCGATGACGACGACGTCGAGGCGCTCGTCAACTACTACATCAGCTATTGACCGTACGGCAGCAAATGCTGCCGGTCATTACATAAGTGAAATCTTATGGTTTCGATAAATAAGATTTAGTTTTCTTTATCTGTTTTGTTGCTAGCTTAGCCAGCACAAGCGATCCGGAACCGCCGGCTCCGGCATTTCCCAACTTTTCAGAGGAGATTCGAGATCATGTCGAGGCAGCACCCGGTCGTCGCGGTTACCGGCTCTTCAGGCGCCGGTACGACAACGGTAAAGACCGCGTTCGAGCATATCTTCCGGCGCCTGAATGCTAAACCGGCCATTGTCGAAGGCGACAGCTTTCATCGTTACTCGCGCGCCGCGATGCGTGCGGCAATTTCCGACGCCGCGAGTCACGGCAAGAACATCAGCCACTTTGGACCGGAGGCAAACCTGTTGTGCGAACTCGCCGCCCTGTTCAAGGAGTTCGGCGACACCGGTCGCGGCAAGCGGCGCTTCTATGTCCACAACGAGGAGGAAGCACTTCTGCATGGCGTACCTTCCGGCACCTTCACGCAATGGCAGGACCTGCCCGAGGATGCCGACCTGCTGTTGTACGAGGGCCTGCACGGGGCAATGGTGACCGACGAGTGCGACGTCAGCGCGTATGCCGACCTGCTGATCGGCGTTGTACCGATCGTGAACCTGGAATGGATTCAGAAAATTCACCGAGACACGCGCGACCGCGGCTACGTCGAGAAGGACGTTACGACCACGATCCTGCGTCGGATGGAAGACTATGTAACGTATATCACGCCGCAGTTTTCGCGCACCGACATCAACTTCCAGCGCGTGCCGACCGTGGACACGTCGAACCCGTTCATCGCACGTGACATTCCGACAGCCGACGAAAGCTTCGTCGTGATTCGGTTTCGCGACCCGGCCAAGTTCGACGTGGATTTCCCATACCTGCTCGCCATGTTGAAGAATTCGTTTATCTCGCGGCGCAACACGATCGTCGTGCCCGGCGGCAAGATGCTGCTCGCCATGGAGCTGATATTGATGCCGATCCTCAAGAGCATGCTGGCAGAGAGTGCCGCAAGCACCAGGTTGGTCGCGTGACCTCGCCGCCCTTCGAAGCCGTCGTCTTCGATCTCGACGGCACGCTGGCCGATACGGCTGGTGACGTACAGCAGGCCCTGGCTGCAGCACTTGCTTGCGAAGGACTGCCGCCGGTGGAACTGGGCGCGGTGCGTTTCATGATCGGCAACGGACCGGAAGTACTTGTAAAGCGCGCCCTGCAGCGCCTGGCAGTTGAAGAAGATGCAGAACTCGTGCAGCGACTGACGACGGGCTTTCATGCGGCCTATCTGCGCGAGGGCAATGCACGAAGTCGCCTGTACGATGGCGCCGCCGAGGGCCTCGAGTATCTTCGTGCCAACGCCATGCGCACAGGTATTTGCAGCAACAAGACCCAGGACCTCTGCGAATACCTGGTCCAGGACCTCGGCATTGCCGGCAGCATCGACGTGATCCAGGGCGCCGAACCGGGGCTGCCCAGGAAACCGGATCCCGCGCCGTTGCTGCACGTAGTCGGGCGCCTCGGCGCAAGCCGCGAGACCACTTTGTACGTGGGCGACAGCGCCACGGACGTTGCCACGGCGAGAGCAGCGGGCGTTCCGGTGGTACTCGTCAGCTATGGTTATTCGGCGCGCCCGGCAACGCAACTGGGCGCCAATGACGTCTACGACCGGATCAGCGACATCTTCAAGCTTGGCCCGCTGCGTCGATCGGCCTAGACCGACAGGAGCCCGACGGCTTCCTTTATCAGCAACGCCTTGAATTCGGCGGCGGCGACGGACAGCCGCTTGCCTTTGTGCAGTACGACGTACCAGTGCCTCCGGATCGGTAAACCCTTTACCTTCAGTTCGACCAGGCGGCCGAGCAGCAGCTCCTGCTCGACGGCGCCGCGAGGCAGCAGCCCGAGACCGAGACCCGCCTGGACGCCCTGCTTGATGCCGGACAGACTGCCCATCTCCATGCCCGTGGTCAGCTTCAACTTCTGCTGGCGAAAGAAACGCTGCATCGCGCCGCGCGTTCCGGACCCCGGTTCGCGGATCAGGAACACCTCCTGTTCGAGTTCTTTCTGCGCGATTCGCTTGCGTGCCGCGAGCCGGTGCTCCGGGGCCGCGACGATGATCAGCGGATTGTCCATGAACGGGATGGCGTCGAGGTTCGCATCGTCCGGCGGCTGGCCCATGATCGCCATGTCGACCTCGTTTTCGGTGACGAGCTTCACGACCGCTGTCTGGTTCGTAACGTCCATGCTGACGCTGACGTCGGGAAATCGCTGGTGAAATGTACCGAGCAGTTTCGGTGCAAAATAGTTGGCCGACGAAATCGCTGCGATCCGGAGGCGGCCGCCGGCAAATCCTTTCAGCCGGTCGAGCACGTCATCCATTTCACGCACCTGGGCCAGGATCGACTTCGCGTACCGGTAGACCTCTTCCCCGGCCTCGGTCAGGTGCACCTGTTTGCCGAGTTGCTCGGTCAACGCAAGGCCGGCCTGCTGTTCGAGCTGACGAATCTGCATCGATACGGCCGGCTGTGTCAGGTGCAGCTGCTCAGCGGCCCGTGTGTAGCTGAGGTTCTTCGCAACCGCTGAAAAACACTGCAACTGGCGTAAGGTCAAATGCATAAGAAACTCTTATGTAGTTAATAAAAACTATTTAATATTCTTATGCTACTGCATTCGCTACGGTACCTGTCAACTGGCACGGAGGTACTCGTCAAATGGCACTCGACCAAACCAACCGATACGTCAATCTCGACCTCGACGAAGCCGAGCTTGTCGCCGGCGGCAGGCATGTCCTGGTCGCCTATCACATGAAACCAAAACCGGGTTTCGGGAGTTTCCTGGCAACGGCGGCGCACTTTGCCGCCGAATCGTCGACCGGCACCAATGTCGAAGTCAGTACGACTGACGCATTCACGCGCGGCGTCGATGCGCTGGTTTACGAAGTGGACGAGTCCCGCGAATTGATGAAACTCGCTTACCCGACCGCACTGTTCGATCGCAACATCACCGATGGCCGCGCGATGATCGCCTCGTTCCTGACACTGGCGATTGGCAACAACCAGGGCATGGGCGACGTCGAGTACGCGAAAATGCACGACTTCTATTTTCCGCCCGCATACCTGCGGCTGTTCGACGGCCCGGCCACGACGATCTCGGACCTGTGGCGGGTGCTTGGCCGGCCCCATCAAGACGGCGGCTTTATCGTCGGCACGATCGTCAAACCGAAACTCGGCCTGCGGCCGCGCCCGTTCGCCGATGCCTGCTACGACTTCTGGCTGGGCGGCGACTTCATCAAGAATGACGAGCCACAGGGCAACCAGGTATTCGCGCCGCTGAAGGAAACCATTCCCCTGGTCGCGGACGCGATGCGCCGCGCACAGGACAAGACCGGCGAGGCGAAACTGTTCTCGGCGAACATCACAGCAGACGATCACTACGAGATGCTCGCGCGCGGCGAATTCATCCTCGAAACTTTCGGTGAGTTCGCGGACCACGTGGCATTCCTCGTCGACGGCTACGTCGCCGGCCCGGCAGCCGTCACGACAGCCAGGCGGCGATTCCCGAACCAGTACCTGCACTATCATCGCGCCGGTCACGGCGCCGTCACTTCGCCGCAGACCCAGCGCGGCTACACGGCGTTCGTGCACTGCAAGATGGCGCGGCTGCAAGGTGCGTCCGGCATCCACACCGGAACGATGAGTTTCGGCAAGATGGAGGGCGAAGCGTCGGACCGGTTGACAGCGTACATGCTCGAAAGAGACAGCGCCGACGGGCCCTACTACCACCAGGAATGGCTGGGGATGCCGCCGACAACTGCCATCATCTCGGGCGGCATGAACGCGTTGCGCATACCCGGCTTCTTCCAGAACCTGGGCCACTCGAACGTCATCATGACGGCGGGTGGCGGCTCCTATGGCCACGTCGATGGCGCGGCTGCGGGCGCCATCTCGATGCGCCAGGCCGAGCAGTGCTGGAGGGCCGGTGCGGACGTCATCGAGTACGCGCGCGACCACCATGAGCTCGCAAGGGCATTCGAGAGCTTTGCCGGCGATGCCGACAAGTTGTACCCGGGCTGGCGCCAGAAACTGTCGGCTACTGCCGCCTGAGCACAATCCGCCGCGACGGCATTGCCGGGGCTCGATAGAATGTGCCGCTTATGGCGGCCATGTCTCCCAGCACACTGCGTATCGGCTATCGCTACCGGCCCGGCCGGCTGGCGAACCACTACGATGCGATCGTTATCGGCTCCGGCATGGGCGGGTTGACGACGGCTGCGCTGCTCTCCGAACTCGGCCGCAAGGTCTGTGTTCTCGAGCAACACTACACGGCTGGCGGCTTCACGCATTCCTACGAGCGTAATGGCTACGAATGGGACGTGGGTGTCCATTACATCGGTGATGTAGGCACGAATACCCGCACGCGACGACTCTTCGATTTCCTGTCGGACCACAAGCTCGAATGGGCGCCAATGGACGCCGAGTACGACCGCTTCTACGTGGGCGACAAGGTATTCAACGCGGTCGCGGGCAAGCAGCAGTTCCGGGATAACCTGTTGCGCCAGTTTCCCCGCGAGCAGGCAGCCATCGACCAGTACATGGCATTGCTGGCACGCAGTGGCGACGCGCTGACCGCATTCGGCATGGGGCGCAGCCTCAAACCGTGGCAGCGCCGGCTCGCGGCGCCATTCCTGAAGCGCAAACTGGCCAGCGAATTTTCGCGTACCACTTACGAGGTTCTCAGCGCACTCACGTCGGATGCGGACCTGATCGCCACGATCTGTGGCCAGTGGGGCGACATGGGCCTGCCGCCGAGACAGTCGACGTTCCTGGCCCACGCGATGATCGCGCGCCACTACCTCTACGGCGGTTTCTACCCGGTCGGCGGCGCCTGGCGTATCGCCGACAGCATCATTCCGAGAATTCAGGCAAGCGGAGGCGAGGTTTTCACCTACGCCCGTGTAGAACAGATCCTCGCTGAGGATGGCCAGGTCAGGGGCGTGCGGATGAAGGATGGACACTGCATCGACTGCGACTGCGTCATCTCGTCTGCGGGCATCGACAACACGTTCCGGGACTTGCTGCCCGCACAGGTTGTCGAGCAGGCCGGTTATGCCGCCAGGCTCAACACCGTGGAACCGAGTTCGGCGCATCTCGGCGTCTACATCGGCCTGCGCGACACGGCCGAAAACCTCGGCCTGCCGAAAACGAATTACTGGGTCTATCCCGGCAATGACTACGACCAGGCCGTCCGTGATTTCGAAAAGGACCCGTCGGCCCCGTTCCCGGTCGTGTACATCTCGTTCCCTTCCGCCAAGGACCCGGACTACGTGAGCCGTCATCCGGGCACCGCAACGATCGAGATTGTCGCGCCTGCCCCGTTCGCCTGGTTCGAGCAATGGCAAGGCAGCACCTGGGGAAAACGCGGCGACGATTACGATGCGTTCAAGGCGGAGCTCGGCGAACGACTGATGCAAACCCTGTACGACAAGGTGCCGCAAGTCAGGGACAAGGTCGATTACTTCGAGGTGTCCACGCCGCTATCGACCCAATGGTTTGGTGCCTATCGCCACGGCGAACTCTACGGACTGGCTCACACGCCGCAGCGCATGCAACAGGACTGGCTCGGCCCGAAGACCCGGATAGGCGGACTCTGGCTGACTGGCCAGGACACGCTGACCTGTGGCGTCACCGGCGCCATGATGGCCGGCCTGCTGACGACCCTCAGCATGGTTGGCCCGCGAAAAATGACCCCGTTGATGAAAAGAATCTATTCCTGAGTCAACTCGCACGTCACCCGGTGTGCACGACCAGCACGTCTGAGGTCAGGTGATCCAGCACCCGGGCTGCGGTGCTGCCGACCAACCGCTGCTTCAGCGCCGAACGCGCAAGCGCGCCCATGACGACGAGATTTGCGCCGTGTTCGCGTACGACCGCCGGCAACAACTCGTGGGTTCTCCCCGGGAGCTGGAACACATCCTTCTCGGGCACATCGCTGACCTTCGCCAGCGCCATCAGCGCCTCGTGATGCGCCGCGCGAATCTTGGCGTCCAGTTCCTCCACCGGCAGCTTCTCGGGTTTGAAACTCCAGGCCACGCGCGAACCCACTTCTTCCAGGCGCTGGTAAATGTGCAACAGCTGGAGTTTGCCGCCAAACTTCTCGGCGATGACCTGTCCGGTCTTGACGATCATCCGATCAAGGGTCGCCGCCTTGTCGTCCTTGTGCGTCGGATCGACGGCAGCAATGATGAGGGGCGGATCGTTCCATGATTGCGGCTTGACGATCCAGAATGGATGGCGCAATTGCCGAATGAGTTCCCAGTCGGTATCGGCAAAAGAAGCGCGCTCCGACGGCGTGTGCAAGTGGGTGCCCTTGACGACGAACCGGGGATCGATATCCGCGGCAGTATGCCGGATGATCCCGGCCACATCACGCTCGCGCGATATGTCCAGCGTGAATTCGACACCGGCATCGGCCACCGATTTCTGCAGCATCTTCAGGACGCCATCCCGCATCGCCTGCAGATCGTCGGCAATCATCTGCGCCTCGAGCGGAAATACGAAACTTTCCCCGAAGAAACTCGGCTGCGGGTCGCTCACGAGAACCTGCAGCTTGCAGTCATGGAGTTTCGCGATCTGTGCCGCGCGACTGAGTACCGTCTCGGGATAGTTGTCGAAATCCACAACACATAGCACCGTGTGACTCATGATCCGTCTCCTTACAACACCCCACGCATAGCCTAGTCGGTGCCGCCCCCGGAGGCACTGCGTACTTCTACGACTTCACTACATCGCCTGGATGACGCAGAATCCTGTTCATCCTGCGCAACGTGTGCACCCGATGCCCGACCCGCAACACAGGATTTTTGCTGTCGTTCTCGCCGCGGGCCGCTCGGCACGCTTCGGTTCCACCAAGCAGGCGCACGTCGTCGATGGCCAGGCCCTCGTGCGACGCGCGCAGGAGACGGCCAGGGCCGCCTGTGGGGACCTGGTCATAACGGTACTGGGGCACGACTTCAGGACGGTGCTCGAAGCCGGCAGCCGGGACACCGGCTTCATACTCCTCAACGACGACTTCGACAGCGGCATGGCGTCCAGCATTGCCAAAGCCGCGCGCGTTGCCGCGGCGCATGCGGATGCCCTGATCGTGGTCCTCGCCGACCAGCCGCTGGTCGACGCCGCACACCTTGGCAGCCTGATCGCAAACTGGTCAGGCGACCCACAGGAAATCGTCGCAACGGCGTTTGCCGGCCGCGACGGGCCGCCGGTCCTGTTCGCGTGCGGCGCATTCCCCGACCTGAGTCGCCTTGCCGGCGATCGCGGCGCGCATGACCTGTTGCGCTCCGGACGCTACAACGTCAAGCGAGTTGCGTTTGAAGCGGCGGGAATCGACATCGACACGCGCGCTGACTTGCGAGCGCTGCAGGATGCGGCCACTCAGGGGCGACGCGACAGGTAAGCCTGCATTTCGGCCACGATTTCGAGCGCGATGGGGCCGGGTCCGCGGCCGCCAAGCTGAATGCCGGCCGGGCCACGCAGGCGGCCCTCGAGCTTCTTTGCCGCCGCGCCGAGCTCGGCCAACAGGCGGTCGCGCCGGCCCGGCGGCCCCAGCAAGCCGACGTAACCCACAGGTACCTCGGCGAGTTGCGCGAGATAACCGCGATCACTGACGAGATGATGACTCATGACGATCGCCATATCGAAAGCGGCCAGGTCGACGTTCTCCCCGAGCTCGTTCGCCGGGCAACAATACGTGGTGACGCCGTCGCCATACGCGCGGCCCTCGAGATAGGCGCTCCTGTGATCCGCTACGGTGCAGGACCAGCCGAGTTCGGTCGCAAACCGAATCAGGGGTTCCGAGTCCAGGCCGGCACCGAGCACCAGCAGCGCCGGCGACGGTGAAATCCACGCGTACAACAGTTCATAACGACCGGCGTCTGTATCAACGACCACCGCACGGGTCGCGGCGAGGCCCTCTATTTCTGCGGCAACCGCAGCCGCTGTCGCCGCATCCATGCCGAAGGAGCGGTGCCCGGACTGGCTGACGACAAGCGACGCGCCTGCATGAACTGCGGGTACATCCGAACGTATGACCGTCGCGACCCCGGCCGGTTCGCGGCCGGCCATGGCACGGCTGATCGACGCGAACGGTTCGTAACCGTCAGCCGCCAGCAGCGGCTGCAGCAGGACCCGCATCGTGCCGTCGCAGCCGACGCCGAGACCCCAGAGTTCGTCGTCTGCGCCCAACTCGTAAGCAGCAATCTCGGCGTGGCCTGTTGCGAGTACCGACCGGGCACGCTCCACGAGATCGCCTTCGAGACAGCCACCGGATAACATGCCGCAAAAGTTGCCCTGCGCATCGATCAGCATGTGACCGCCTGCTTTGCTGTAAGTCGATCCCGCCGTTTCGAAAACGGTGACCAGTACCAGGGCCTGGCCGCTATGCTCTCGCGCTTTGAAGAAACGATGTAGTTGCATTGGTCAGTCGAGCAATCCCAGGTACAGCAGGCGCACCGCAGTAATCGTCACCAGCGCGCGGAACACGAAGCGGAACACACGCTCCGAGATTCTGTCCACCACCAGCTTGCCAACCCAGGTACCGGCGAACGCCGCCACGACGGCAAACCCGATCATTCCCAGCCACGGCGCGTAGTCGAACCCATGCAGCGAGTATCCCGCGATTTTGAAAATCCCCATGCCGGTCAGGCACGCAGCCATTGTGCCAGGAATCTGCCGGCGGTTGAGGCTCGTATGCAGGATGATTGCGTGCAACAGTGCCCCATAGGCGAACAATGTCGAGAAGAATGAATGTACGAAGCCGACGACAACCCACGGGTGCCTGATCGACGGCCGCCACCTGATTTCCGGTAGCCAGATTGCCACCAGCATGACAACGCTGATCGCGGTCGCGATAGCCGTCTCCGGAAGCTCTATATAGATGCGCGCGGCGATTGCGACCGCCACCACGCTGCCTATGAGAAACGGCCTGGCGATGCCCCAGACGATGTGTTCGCGAAACAATAAAGCACGCGATGCCGTTGAACCGATCAACAGCGTCGAATGAATCGGCACGATGGCAGTCACCGGCAACACCGTGCTGGTCACAGCCAGGATGATCATCGCGCCGCCCGCGGAAAATGCCGCATTGCACATCGCTGCCAGGAAACTCCCGCTGACAACGACGAAAAATGTGGTATCGAATTCGGGCATCGAGAGAAACGAGCGGCTACTCAGTACCCCACTTGGTTTCAACATGAATACCGATGCCGCGCAGGAACGCGCTCGGCAGGATGCCACCGGCTGACACGACGACTGCATCGTTGGCGATCATTTCATCGCCCTGCTCCGTCGCTATCTCGACGGCCTCCGCCAGAATCTGCTTGACGTTGGAATTAAACAGGACGCGCAAGCGACCGCTTTCGGACATTTCCTCGACGAGCTTGCGATTCTTTGCTTTCGCCCGCGAGAAAGCAGCCGACCGGTAACTCAATGTGACCGTCGTGCCCGCTTCGGCCGCGATACTGGTGGCGGCCTCCAGCGCACTGTCGCCACCGCCGACGACGAGCACCCTCTGATTGCAATACTGTTGTGGATCGATGACCCGGTAGACAACCTTGTCGAGCTCTTCGCCTGGCACGTCGAGCTTGCGCGGCGTACCACGACGTCCAATCGCCAGTAGCACCGCTCGCGTATTGTAATTGCGCCGCGTGGTGCGCACCGCGAATCCGCCATTGGGAGCAGGCTCAATCGCGTCCACACGTTCGTTGTAGTTGATCTTGATGCCAGTGTCGCGTTCGACATTGCGCCAGAATTCGATCAGGGTTTCTTTTTGCACTTCCTTGAAACGCATCTCGCCGACAATCGGCAAGACTGCCGGCTGCGTCATGACAAGCTTGCGCCGCGGAAAATGTGCGACCGTGCCACCAAGCTCCTCCTGCTCGAGCGTTACATGTTTCAGGCCCGCTTCAGTTGCCGCGAGCGTGGCGCAGATCCCGGCCGGGCCGGCCCCGATGATTACGACATCGAGCTGGTTTCGATGGGAAGACTTCAGCAGTTGTCCAATGGAATGCATCGCCTGCCGTCCTTGTTCGACTGCATTGCGTATCAGTCCCATACCGCCGAGCTCGCCGGCGATAAAAATGCCGGGAACATTGGTCTCGAAGTCGGGCTTGACCAGTGGAATATCGACACCCCTGCGCGACGTTCCGAATACGAGCGTGATCGCGTTTGCCGGGCACACAGCCTTGCACGCGCCATGACCGATGCAGTTTGTCGGGCCAACCAGGTGGGCTTTCTTGCGAATCATGCCGAGCACCTGGTGCGATCCCTGCTCCGGACACGCCTGCACACAGTTGGTACAGCCGATGCACTTGGTCGGGTCAATCTCCGGATGCAGGGTCGGCGGCTCGATCATGCCTTCCTGGGTCGCCGCCCTGAGCGTTTGCAGGCTGGTCGACTCGTGATGCGAATGCTTGCGGATATACCAGGCAACAATCAGGAGCGCCGGCACCGCGTAGAGCAGAATTTGAAAAGTATTTAGCAAGATTTTTGTACTTAGAATTTGCGCAATTTGTGGCGAAGATGAAGGCTGTGGGCAACCCGAAATGTGATTTGTCTCACAAAATCACCCATTCAATATCTGCCGCGCGTTTCTGCGTCTGGCGAGACCGTTTTGCTGAAGTGATTTGATCGAACATTGCCTAGGGTAATGAATTGCAAGGGAGATTCACATAATACTCACGACAATGACAGCAACCCGGCAAATCCCGCCGCATTCGATAATGGCCAAGGCGCTCCGATATCTATGGGGGTTTTACCCCAGTTTTTTGGATTTCTGCGACAAATTACGCCGCTGTCGGCAAGTGGCGACACTGTGAGCTATTTAAAGTTTCCTACAAACTATCGGCGCGACCTTATGCTGCGGCGCGCTTGGGAGTTCGTTTGAACGCAGCATATCGGTCAGCCGCAAACGGGAACCTTTTTGTTTGAGGGCTCGTGTAAAGAAATCATATGCCGCGAACCACCGGGTCGCGCTTGGGACGGAGTACAAACAGTGACCGCTGGTTTCTGGATAGCAACTATTGTGATGGCCGTGCTGGCTTTCAGTTTTGTCGCAGTGCCTCTTGGCCGCAAAAATAATCATTACGGGATCGCAATTGCGGTAGGCGCACTCGCGATTGCGTCAGCTGCATTGTACTGGCTTGTCGGCTCGCCGGAATCTGCGGCTACCGAAATCCCGACCAGAACGAGTATGAGTGCGGCACCAGCCCCGGAAAAGACGTCGGTCGGCTCAGTGGCCAGCATGGTCGATGGACTGGCCGAGCGACTGCGACAGGACCCCGACAACGGCAAGGACTGGATTCTGTTGGCTCGGTCCTACGAGTACCTTGATCGAATTGCCGAGGCGCGTGATGCCTATGCGCACGCCGTTGCGCTCGGTGAATATGATGAGAGACTTGCGGCGCTGGACACAACGTCGCCAGCAAGCGACGCACCTGGTGCACAGATCTTCGGCAAGCTGCAACTCGCACCCGAATCCCGGGCGATCGTCGAACCGACGGACACCGTGTTCATTTTTGCCCGTGCTGTTGGCGGCCCGCCGATGCCGGTTGCCGTATTGCAGCGCCCCGCTGCCGACTTGCCACTCGATTTTCTGCTGAATGACAGCCAGGCGATGTCGCCGGATGCCAGGTTGTCCAATTACGACCGGGTCATCGTCACAGCCCGCATCTCACGCTCAGGCATCGCCACTGACGCGCTGCAAGGACTCGAGGCAACGTCCGGCGAAATCAACGTAGCCGATAACAAGCACCTCGACCTGACAATCCAATAAGAAAGGAAACGCAAATAGATGTTGGAAACAGCACTGGATCTGCCGCTACCGCCCAAGGCTACGGCGACACGACAACCGACACGTCGCTCACGCGCGGGGCTGTACGGATACGCGACGCTGGTCGCCGTGTTGCTTGCCGGCTGGCTGCTCAGCGGGCAACAACTGGTCAATCCCGAAGAGGGCCTGGGCTACTGGCTCGGCATCATCGGCGGCTCGCTGATGTTGCTGTTGCTCTTCTATCCTGCCGGCAAGAGATCAAAACTGCTGCAGCGATTCGGTCTCGTCAAGCACTGGTTCCGGATTCACATGATGATCGGACTTATCGGGCCGTCGCTGATCCTGTATCACTGCAATTTCAGCGTCGACGCGATGAACAGCAAGGTCGCACTGTACAGCATGCTGGCAGTCGCTATCAGCGGCATTATCGGGCGCCACTTCTATACACGGATACACCGCGGTTTGTATGGCAAGCGCGCGAGCATCGAAGAGTTGCGCAGTGATATCTCCGAGTCGCTCGAGAACAGCCGCGGACTGGCTGCCATCCTGCCGGGCTTTATCAAGGAGCTGAACGCGGTAGCCGGAGAGCTGCTCGGCGACCAGTACACGCGCACGATCAGTCTGCGGCACAGCGTGACCTGGACCGTAAAGTATTACGTCGTCCGTGCCCGCATGTATTTCATGATTCGCAGGGAACTGCGCGCGCGGGCCATCACTTCCGCAGCCGTGGAACGCACCATCGGCAATCTCAGGAAAACCGCCAATGCCTATGCGGCAAAACAGGTTGGCCTGATGCGCCAGGTCGCGCAGATCGCTTTTTACGAAAGACTCTTTTCGCTTTGGCACCTGTTTCACATGCCACTGTTCCTGTTGCTCGTGATCTCTGCGCTGGTACATGTACTCGCTGTCCACATGTACTAAACGGGTTCACCGAGCTCCATGACGTGGATCAAGAAACTTCTGCCCGGGTTCGCCATGACACTGGTTGTGCTGACAAATTCAGTTGCGTCTGCGCAGGACATTGAAACCCTGGTCATGCCGGGCCAGGTCATTGCCGGCCATGCGGACATCGAGGAACAGTGTTCGTCGTGCCACAAGATGTTTGATAAGGGCGCGCAACGTCAATTGTGCCTGGATTGCCACGAAGACGTCGCGGCGGACGTCGCGGCCGGAACGGGCTACCACGGCCGGAGTCCGGGCGTGCGCGACGACAAGTGCGCGTCCTGTCATACCGACCATCTCGGCCGCGATGCCGACATTGTCAATCTCG
>Ga0210130_1000084_pt1 | contig 13181 bp, 11 predicted proteins | sample White_ThreeSqC_D_2_FD_185591 | JGI IMG/M metagenome (GOLD analysis project Ga0210130, IMG submission 185591) | Wetland microbial communities from the San Francisco Bay, California, USA, that impact long-term carbon sequestration -... | ecosystem: Environmental > Aquatic > Marine > Wetlands ...
TCCTGCTGGCCATGCTCCTGGCACCGTATTTGCGCAAGTTCGGCAAGTACACGGTTCCGGAGTTCATCGGTGACCGTTATTACTCCAAGGCTGCCCGGATCGTCGCGGTAATCTGTCTGATCGTCGCCTCGGTAACCTACGTTATCGGCCAGATGAAAGGCATCGGGGTGGCCTTCTCGCGCTTCCTCGAGATGGATTACAACTCGGGCCTGCTGATCGGCATGGGAATCGTGTTCGTTTATGCGGTACTCGGTGGCATGAAAGGCATTACCTACACGCAGATCGCACAGTACTGCGTCCTGATCCTTGCCTACACGATCCCGGCGATTTTCATCTCAATTTCCCTGACGGGCAACCCGATCCCGCAGCTCGGCCTGGGCTCCGAGATGAGCGACGGCGTCTACCTGCTCGACCGGCTCGACCAGACGCTCAGAGACCTGGGATTTACCGACTACACCACGACTAAACGTGGCAGTAGTCTGAACATGTTCGCGTATACGTTCTCGCTGATGATCGGTACTGCGGGTCTGCCGCATGTCATCATCCGCTTCTTCACGGTACCGAAGGTCAAGGACGCCCGCAGTTCGGCCGGCTGGGCACTCGTTTTCATCGCGATTCTCTACACTACGGCCCCGTCGGTTGCCGCCATGGCCCGCCTGAACCTGATCGACACGATCGAACCCGCACCCGGCGTGTACATGGCCTACGACGAACGCCCGAACTGGATTCGCAAGTGGGAGGAAACCGGCCTGCTCGAATTCCAGGACAAGAACGGCGACGGCCTGATCGAGTACTCCGCCAACCCGGAGACGAACGAGATGGTCAAGATCGACCGCGACATCATGGTGCTCGCGAATCCGGAAATCGCCGGACTGCCGAACTGGGTCATCGCCCTGGTGGCCGCTGGTGGACTCGCAGCTGCATTGTCGACCGCGGCAGGTTTACTGCTTGCGATATCGTCGGCGATATCGCATGACTTGCTGAAGGGCGTATTCAAACCGGACGTTACCGAGCAACAGGAATTGATGGCCAGCCGTGTCGCAATGGCCGGTGCCATCCTGCTGGCCGGTTACCTCGGCTTCAATCCACCGGACTTTGCTGCCGGTACCGTGGCACTTGCTTTCGGACTGGCCGCCTCGTCGATCTTCCCTGCGCTGATGCTCGGCATCTTCTACAAGCGCATGAACAAGGAAGGTGCGATCGCCGGTATGGTCGCCGGTCTCGGTGTAACGCTGCTGTACGTGTTCCAGCACACGGGCATCATGTTCATTCCGGGAACCGAGTATCTCGGGGACATGAAGCCGAACTGGTTCCTCGGCATTGAGCCGAACGCCTTCGGTTCAGTAGGCGCACTGGTCAACTTCGCCGTCGCATTGGCTGTTTCCCGCGTTACTGCGGCGCCGCCGGAGCACATCCAGCACCTGGTGGAAGACATCCGTGTGCCGCACGGTGCGCAAGCAGCCGTCGATCACTAGCATCCATTTTCGATGACAACCTTACGGGGGGCTCTCGCCCCCCTCTTTTTTTGACCGGAGACGGCCGCATGCCGCGCAAGCGCGGCGTTGGGTTACACTATCACCTATGTGGAAAAACAAACATGTCGTCATCGCGCTGCTGGTAACCCCGGTCCTTTCAATACTGGCCTGGTACGCGGTCGGCAACCTGATCGGCGAACAACCGCAGGCGGTCGAGGAGGGTAAGACATACAAGCTGGTTGCCCGATCCAACTGCCGCTACGCGAGTGGCAGTTGTGATCTGCACAACGCGGAATTTCAGCTGACGATCGAACCCGAAATGATGGCTGCGAGTTCGATTGCCCTGACAATGACGTCGTCACACAGCCTGCAAAGTGCAGTGCTCGGGCTCGCGGAGGGCGATTCGGGGGACCAGCCCGCGCCAATGGTTGCGACCGACGAGGCTGGCACGACCTGGCAGGGTCTGATACCGCGACCTGCGTCACCGGAGGCCCGCATCCGGGTGGCCGTTATAGCCCAGGGTGCAACCTGGTACGCTGAGGTGCCGATCATTTTCCTCGAGGAAACCGACAACTAGCAAAACCGTTCGTCTTTGGTCCAATGGCTTGCAGGAAGATGGTTTCCTAGACTGGTGCGAGATTGGGAAACTGCGAGAGCGGCATGAGCAAGTACAAAGATGTTCATCGGGAGTCGATCGAGAGTCCGGATACTTTCTGGGGGCGGGCTGCCGAAGGTATTCACTGGGACAAGCGCTGGGATGCCGTGCTGGACAATCCGTCGCCGCTTGTTTACCGGTGGTTTAGCGGCGGGCGGCTGAATACCTGCTACAACGCACTCGATCGTCATGTCGAGAGCGGACGCGGCGAACAGGCAGCTGTCATCTATGACAGCCCCCTGACGGGCACACAGCGAAAGATCAGTTATGCCGAGCTGCTCGATGAGGTCGCCCGCTTTGCCGGTGTGCTCGCAAATCTCGGTGCGACAAAAGGGGATCGCGCAATCATCTACATGCCGATGATCCCGGAAGCCATTGTCGCGGTACTGGCCTGCGCCCGACTGGGCGTCGTGCACTCGGTCGTGTTCGGCGGCTTTGCCGCGAACGAACTGGCAACGCGTATCGACGACGCCAAACCGAAACTGATTGTCTCAGCGTCCTGCGGCATCGAGCCGACACGCATCGTCGAATACAAGCCGCTTCTCGACCAGGCGGTCAGCCTTGCGAGCCACAAGCCGGACCACTGTGTCTTGCTGCAACGGCCACAGGCGACGGCGGAATTGCAGCGAGGGCGGGATATCGACTGGCAAGATGCGATGGCAGCGGCGGAGCCGCACGATTGCGTCAGTGTCGCTGCCACCGATCCGCTGTATTTGCTCTATACATCCGGTACAACCGGACAGCCCAAGGGCATCGTGCGTGACAACGGTGGCCACGCGGTCGCGCTGCACTGGTCGATGAAGAATATCTACGGCGTCGATCCGGGCGAAGTCTACTGGGCTGCATCGGACATCGGCTGGGTTGTCGGGCATTCCTACATCATTTACGGGCCGCTGCTGCATGGCAACACGACCGTGCTGTTCGAAGGAAAACCCGTGGGCACGCCGGATGCGGGCGCTTTCTGGCGCGTGGCGGCAGAACATGGGGTCGCGACGATGTTCACGGCGCCAACGGCGTTTCGGGCGATCAAGCAACGCGATCCGGACGGGGCACTGATCGCGAACTACGACCTGTCCGCCATGCGGGCCTTGTTCCTGGCGGGCGAGCGCTGCGATCCGGATACGTTGCACTGGGCGGAAGACAAACTCGGCATCCCGGTCATCGATCACTGGTGGCAGACCGAGACCGGCTGGTCCATTGCTGCGAACTGCCTCGGTATCGAGAAGCTCCCGGTCAAGGCGGGGTCCGTCGGGCCGGCAGCACCCGGATGGGACGTACGCGCGCTGGATGCGTCAGGCAAGGATGTGACTCCAGGCAAGGTTGGCGCGATCGCCTGCAAGTTGCCACTACCGCCGGGGACGCTGGTCGGCCTGTGGCAGGCCGAGGAGCGCTTTCGAAAATCTTACCTGACGACTTACCCGGGGTTCTACGAGACCGGCGATGCGGGCTTTATCGACGAGGACGGTTACATCAGCGTCATGTCGCGAACCGATGACGTGATCAACGTTGCCGGGCACCGTCTGTCGACCGGCGCGATCGAGGAGGTACTGGCTGCGCACCCGGACGTTGCCGAGTGCGCGGTCATCGGCGCAGCCGATCCTCTGAAGGGGCAGCTTCCGCTGGGCTTCCTGGTATTGAAAGCCGGGGTGAAGCGCGATGCGACGGAGATCGTCGCGGAAGCCGTGGCCATGGTTCGCGAAAGGGTCGGTCCCGTCGCCGTGTTCAAGAAAGCCGTTGTCGTCGCGCGCCTGCCAAAGACGCGATCCGGCAAAATTCTGCGTGGTACGATGCGCAAGATCGCCGATCACGAAGACTACAATGTTCCGGCGACGATCGAGGACCCGGATGTTCTCGACGAAATGCAGTCGGCGCTGAAGACTATCGGCTACGGTTGAACCGGCGGGAGCCTGGCGGCACTGGCGGGATGACCCGGCCGGTGCCGTAATGCCAGGGGACAACGAGATGCCGCAGATCCGATTGCTCCAGGCCGACGCTTTCGCAGATGGCCTTTCTTCGGCAACCCCGCGGTTACCGTGCTCGACGGATATTTGACGACCTGAGCAGACCGTCTGCCCGATACGATGGGCCTCTCGCGGTCGGCACTGTCGGTGTACCCGACAAGATTGACCCAAAACAGCCTGGGGGCTGTTTTGGCCCTGTGGGCTCGCGGCTTTGCCGCTCGGTCCAGATTGCTGGCGCAATCTGTCGAACAAAGGCCGCCTCTTTGGGCGGGTACACCCCGGTAAACAAGAAATGGGCCCGCAAGGGGCCCATCTTTGTTTACTGGCGCGCCCGACAAGATTCGAACTTGTGACCCCCAGATTAGGAATCTGGTGCTCTATCCTGCTGAGCTACGGGCGCGGCGGGGCGATTCTAGCAGACCGCTGACTTGCTGCAATTCAATGTCTATTTGTAAGGGAGTGTAACAGTGCCCGCAATTCTATTGTACGGCTGAATCCCGACACCTATATTGGCGCCCAAGTCAGCAAGGAGCCTGTCATGGGCAGCGTCGCAGAAAAAGCAATTGATTGGACCGAATCCGGCTTGTTGCCGGACACGGTCATTCGTTCGGGTATCCGCCGACTCCTGGAGCAGAAGCGCCGGGAGATCCGTTCCGGTGACGTCGAGTATTCAGCCAGGGTCATGAGCGACTTTGTCGCAATGATGCGCCAGTCCCCGATTGCGCTGGTACCCGAGCGAGCCAACGAACAACACTACGAAGTCCCAGCGGAATTCTTCACCGAGGTGCTGGGCCAGAATCGTAAGTACAGTTGTTGCCACTGGCCCCGGGGGTGCGAATCTCTTGTTGAGGCGGAGATTCACGCCTTGCGAATTACTGTCGAGCGGGCCGGTATTGCCGACGGCATGCAAGTGCTCGATCTCGGCTGCGGTTGGGGCTCGCTGTCGCTGTGGATCGCCGAGAACTTTCCCGGAACGTCGGTTACAGCGGTGTCCAATTCACGCTCACAGCGAGACTTCATTCTGTATGACGCAGCCGCGCGTGGCATAGGCAATATCGACGTCATCGTCAGCGATATGAATGATTTTTCGATCGACAGGCAGTTCGATCGTGTCGTCTCCGTTGAAATGTTTGAACACATGCGGAATTACCAAGAACTGTTCCGGCGCATTGCAGGCTGGCTGCGGCCGGAAGGGCGCTTCTTCATGCACATTTTCACGCACCATTCGACGCCCTATGAGTACGCTGACAAAGGCCCGAGCGACTGGATGACGCGCCACTTTTTCGCGGGTGGCATCATGCCCAGCGCCAATTTGCCGGCACGGTTTCAGGCAGACCTCGCGCTCGAAAAGCAGTGGGCCTGGAATGGGCTGCATTACGCGAAGACCTGTCGCGCATGGCTCGCGAACATGGATGCGCGCAAGGCGCACATATTGCCGATACTCGAGCGCACCTATGGTGCCGCCAATGCGAGTCGCTGGTTCCAGCGTTGGCGCATTTTCTTCATGGCGTGCGAGGAACTGTTTCGCTCCGAAGGCGGCAATGAATGGTTCGTGTCCCACTATCAATTCTCGAAGGCGGCGAACTGACATGCACTTTCTCATTAACTTTGCCGCGTTCCAGATCGGCTGGTTTTCGGCGGTACTCGGTGCTGCCAACGGTATGCCGTGGCTGGGCCCGCTGACGTTCGCTGGCGTGCTGGCAATCCACTTGCGGATTGCCAGCCGACCGGATCTCGAAGTCGGGCTGGTCATTGCCAGCGGTGTCATCGGTTTTTATTTCGACAGTCTGCTGGTCGCCCAGGGCTGGGTGAGTTACCCGTCGGGGCTGGTCAGTGATTCGTTTGCGCCATACTGGATCGTGACGATGTGGATGCTGTTCGCGACGACACTCAATGTGTCGATGCGCTGGCTCCGTGACAACCGCGCCCTGGCAGCGTTGTTCGGCGCCGTCGGTGGTCCGCTGTCATACCTGGCCGGAGCCAAGCTCGGCGGTATCGTGTTCGTCGACCAGGTCGCCGCGCTTGTTGCATTGGCAATCGGCTGGGCTGTCGCGATGCCGTTATTGATGGCGCTATCGAAGCGGCTCGACGGCGTTGCAGCTCCTCGGGCCGTTCGCGAGGAGAGCCGATGAGTATTTACCTCACGGCGCTCGCTGTCATCCTGGCAGGCGCCGCGCTCGCATGGGTCGTCAGCGTGCTCGTCCAGAATGTGAGTTTCGTAGACAGCCTGTGGTCGCTGTTCTTCCTCGCTGCAGCGATGCTATTCGCGCTGGATGCCGGGACACTGGGTGAACGGGCAGTGGTCGTACTCGTCCTCGTCGCTGCCTGGGCTCTGCGGCTGTCTTTGCACATTACGATCCGAAATTGGGGCGCAGGTGAAGACTACCGCTACCAGAAGATCCGCCAGAACAACGAGCCGGGTTTTGTCGTCAAGAGCCTGTACATCGTATTCGGCCTGCAGGGCGTATTGGCATGGATCATCGCCGCGCCGCTGCTGCCGGCCATCCAGCAGGAGGCAGCGCTCAACATCTTCGATGCTGTGGCGATTGCGCTCTGGACCGTGGGCTTCGTCTTTGAAGCCGTCGGTGACTACCAGTTGCGGGTCTTCAAGAAGGACACGTCGGCCTCCGGTCGCGTGCTGGATACCGGGTTATGGCGCTATACGCGTCACCCGAATTACTTTGGCGAATTCTGCATCTGGTGGGCATTCTGGCTGTTTGCCGTCGCTGCCGGTGCCTGGTGGACTATCTTCGCGCCGCTCCTGATTTCCTTTCTGCTTCTCAAGGTATCCGGTGTGGCAATGCTCGAGAAAACCATCGGCAAGCGTCGCCCCGCGTATGCCGAATATGTCAGCCGGACCAATGCTTTCTTTCCGGGCCCGCCGCGACAGGCGCCGGGCGATTCCAGGGAGGTGACCTCATGATCGCGTTGAAGCGCAGTGTCGGCAGTCTGCTCGTCGCCATATTGATGGTGTCGACGGGAACTGCTGCCAGCATCGGTGGTGAACGCAGCTGGGAATTTTCGGTGTTCCTGGACGGCTCGCCAATTGGCCATCATCGATTCGAGCTCACAGATGCCGGCGACCGCCGCTTGCTGACGAGTGTGGCCGAATTCGACGTCCGCTTCCTGTTTTTCACGGCGTACCGCTACCGCCATGCGAATACCGAGGTCTGGTCGAATGGCTGCCTGCGCGAGTTCAACGCAAGGACTCGCGCGAATAGCGAGCGACTGGCGGTCAGCGGCGAGCAGGTCGCAGATGCCTTTGTCGTGAAGCGACCGGACGGCAGCGACCGCATCAACGAATGCGTGATGACGTTTGCCTACTGGAATCGCGATTTCCTCGAGCAGCCCCGACTGCTCAATCCGCAGACCGGCGATTATGTCGACGTCGAAGTCGAGAGACTGGGCGCCGAGACCATTTCGGTTCGCGGTGAAGAAGTGTATGCGTCGGTGTATCGACTGACAGCGAAAGATACCCAGCTGACGCTCTGGTATTCAACCGATGACGAGTGGCTGGCCCTGGAGTCGGTGGTGCAGGACGGACGCGTTATCCGTTACGAGTTGACCTGAGATGATCGCCAATACAAAGAACCTGGCAGTGGCGTTGCTGGCCTTCCTGCTGGTGGCCTGTGCCACACCGGAGGCAGAAATGAAGACCGTTGACCAAGTCGATCTCGAGCGTTTCATGGGTGACTGGTACGTTATTGCGAATATCCCCACGTTCCTGGAAAAGGGCGCACACAACGCCGTTGAGTCCTATGCGCTCAACGATGACGGGACTATTGCGACGACGTTCACGTTCCGTGACGGCAGTTTCCAGGGCGAGGAAAAAGAGTACACGCCGAAGGGCTTCGTCAAGAACACGCAGTCGAACGCGCTCTGGGGCATGCAGTTCATCTGGCCGATCAAGGCGGACTACCGGATCGTCTATCTCGATCAGGATTACACGCAGACGATCATCGCCCGGCAGAAACGGGATTTCATCTGGATCATGGCCCGGACCCCGACAATTCCGGACGCGGATTACCAGGAGCTGGTGCGCTTTGCCGCATCGATCGGCTACGACACCAGCCTGATCGAAAAGGTGCCGCAGCAGTGGTAACGCAAGGCGAGCGGGCGGCCGGGGTACGGCTATGCGCATAGCGATTATCGGCACCGGCATTGCGGGCAACGTCGTGGCCTACAAGCTACGCGACCGCTGCGAAATCACCGTGTACGAAGCATCGGGATATATCGGTGGCCACACCAACACAGTTGATGTGCAGGAAGGTGATCGTGTGTTGCCCATCGATACCGGGTTTATCGTATTCAACGATCGGACTTACCCGAATTTCATAAATATTCTCGAAGAGATCGGGCAGGGCGCGCAACCCAGCGAGATGAGTTTCAGCGTCCACACGGCTGACGATGGAATCGAGTACAGCGGCTCTTCACTGAACGGTTTGTTCGCCCAGCGTCGGAACCTCTTGCGACCGGCATTTCATCGCATGGTGCGCGACATCCTGCGCTTCAATCGCAATGCGCTGCTTGATATCGGCGACAGCACGAACGAGCTGACGCTCGGCGACTACCTCGACCAGAACGACTACGGTAGCGCCTTTCGCGACCACTACCTGGTGCCGATGGTTGCGGCTATCTGGTCAGCGGAGCCGGGCACCGTATTGCAGATGCCGGCCTGGTTCCTGGTGCGCTTCTTCAAGAATCACGGCCTGCTGCAACTCGACGATCGGCCGCAATGGCACGTCATCGAGGGTGGCTCGAGAGAATATGTGAGGCGCCTCGTGCACGGGCATCGTGATCGCATCCGGTTGCACAGCCCGGTCCAGTCGATCCGCAGGAAGGCCGATGGTGTCGAAGTCAGGACCGCGGCGGGTGGCAGCGAGTGGTATGACTATGTGTTCGTCGCGTGCCACAGTGACCAGGCTTTGCGCCTGCTTGCCGATCCGACCCCGGACGAGGAGGCGGTGCTTGGTGCCATACGGTACCAGGACAATGTCGCCATTCTGCATACCGATACGGCGGTGCTGCCGACAAGGCAACGCGCCTGGGCTGCATGGAACTATTTCGTCCCGCGAGAGCGTCGGGATCACGTGGCCGTTTCCTACAACATGAATATCCTGCAGCGGCTTGAAGCCCGCGAAACGTACGTCGTGACGCTGAACGACGAGTCGCGCATCAGGCCGGAATCCATATTGCGCCGCATCGAATACCAGCACCCGATGTTTACCCGCGAGTCGGTGGCGGCGCAGGCTCGTCAGCAAGACATCAATTGTGACCACACGTTTTATTGTGGTGCCTACTGGCGCAACGGCTTTCACGAGGATGGGGTTGTTAGCGCGCTGAAGGCGATCGAGCATTTCGAGGAGAGGTTAAGTCGTGCAGAGCTGCATCTACGACGGGCAGGTTAGGCACGCGCGCACACGTCCGGTGCTGCACAGGTTTCGTTACCGCCTGTTCATGATGTACCTGGACCTTGACGAACTGCCAACGTTGTTCGAAGGCCGCTGGTTCTGGTCGATCCGCCGGCTTGCACCGGCCCGGTTTCGGCGCAGTGATCACCTGGGCGATCAGTCCGTGCCGCTGGCCGAGGCTGTGCGCGACACTGTGGCAGCTGAAACCGGCGAACGCCCGGCCGGCCCGATCCGCCTGCTTACCAACCTGAGCTATTTCGGATACTGCTTCAACCCGGTCAGCTTCTATTATTGTTTTGCAAAAGACGGGGAGACGCTGCAGGCCATCGTTGCCGAGGTCAATAATACGCCTTGGGGCGAACGCGATACCTACGTCTTGCCGGCGAATGGCAATATCGGCACTGCCGCGACGTGGCGCTTCCAGCCGCGAAAGAAGATGCACGTCTCGCCATTCATGAGCATGCAGGTCAGCTATGACTGGTGTTTCACGGTGCCGGGTGACCGCACGACGGTACACATGGCCAACCATGAAGACGGTACACGCATTTTCGACGCGACGATGACGATGCGTCGTACCGAGATCAGCGGCAGATCGCTGGCACGGGTCCTGGTGTCGTTTCCACTCATGACGCTGCGTATCGTCGTTGCCATTTACTGGCAGGCGTTGCGCCTGTGGATCAAGGGGGCGCCGTTTTTCACGCATCCCGGCAAAGACAAAGGACTTGCGGTACGCTGATATGAAGACGTCGTCGATAGATTCACCCGAATTCCTCGTCAGAACGCCGAAGCCCGGTTGGCTTGATCGGTTGGCGAGGCGCATCGTGCTGGCCCGCCTGCGGGAACTGGCTGTTGGCGAGATCACATTGCGGGATGGCGGCTTTCACGAGAAATTTGGCCAGCCGTCAGCGGCATTCCCGTTGTCGGCCGAAATCACCGTCAACGCACCGGACTTTTACAGCGACATCGCTTTTGGTGGATCAGTCGGTGCCGGCGAGGCTTATATTCACGGCCACTGGGCGTGCACGGACCTCGAGGCACTGGTGCGCATCCTGTTACGTAACCGCGGTGTCCTGGATAACATGGAAACTGGTACGGCAATGGTCACAAGGCCTTTGCAGAAACTGTTTCACCGCCTCAATCGCAATACCCGCAGTGGCAGCCGCCGCAATATTGCCGCGCACTACGATCTCGGCAACGACTTCTACGCCCTCTGGCTCGATGAGCGCATGATGTATTCGAGCGCCTGGTATCCGTCCGCCGGCGCCGACCTGGCCGAGGCGTCACTGGCCAAGCTCGAGCGCATCTGCCGTCGGCTCGACCTGCAAGCCTCGGATCATGTCGTTGAAATCGGTACCGGCTGGGGCGGATTCGCGATCCATGCGGCCAGCCGATATGGATGTCGCGTTACCACGACGACCATCTCGAAGGAGCAATACGACTATGCCCGCGCCAGGATCGACGAGGCGGGACTTGGCGACAGGATAACGCTGCTGCAACGCGATTACCGCGACCTCGAAGGGCAGTTCGACAAGCTGGTGTCGATCGAGATGATCGAGGCGATCGGGCACGAATACCTGGACACATTCTTCGCGAAGTGTGCGGCGCTGCTCAAGCCGCAAGGCGAGATGGTCCTGCAGGCCATTACTATCGCGGACCAGCGCTACGCCGAGGCCGTGAAGACCGTCGACTTCATCAAGCGCCACGTGTTTCCGGGAGGCTTCCTGCCCTCACTGACCGCGATCACCGGCTCGATGACTCGCGCGACCGACCTCAGGGCTATTGCGGTCGAGGATATCGGCCTGCACTATGCGCAGACCCTGCGCGACTGGCGGCAGCGCTTTTTTGCGCGTATTTTTGACGTCAGGAAGCTCGGCTACTCGGAAGAATTCATCCGTCTGTGGGAATTCTACCTTTGCTACTGCGAGGGTGCGTTTCGCGAGCGAGCGATCGGTGATATACAAATGCACGCGATTCGCCCGGCGGCTCGTCCGGCAATTACCGCCAGCTTTTGAGCATACGCGAGGGCAGTACAAACTCGAACCGAGGAGATTCCGATGGGCATGCAACATCGTCTGATTGAATACGAGGATGGCGGCGTCGTACTCGAGGGCCGCCTCGCCTGGAACGATGCCGCCGCGGGACCGTTGCCCGGTGTCCTTGTTGCGCACGCCTGGGCAGGGCGCAGCGACTTTGAAGATGGCAAAGCAGACCGGCTGGCAGAACTCGGTTATGCGGCGTTCGCACTCGATCTCTACGGCAAGGGTGTCCGTGGCAACAGCGTCGAGGAAAATGCTGCGCTGATGCAACCGTTCCTCGAAGATCGCGGCATGCTGCAGCGACGCCTTCTGGTGTCACTGGCAACGTTGCGGGCGCAGCCCGAGGTGGACTCATCGAAGGTAGCGGCGATCGGCTTCTGTTTCGGGGGGCTTTGCGTCCTCGATATCGCGCGCACCGGGGAAGACCTCGCCGGCGTCGTCAGTTTTCATGGTCTGTTCGGCGCGCCGGGCAATACCGAAGGGAATTCGATCAACGCGAAAGTACTCGCTTTGCATGGTTGGGACGACCCGATGGCGAAGCCCGACGCTGCGGTCGCGCTGGGCCGTGAATTGACAACCATGGGCGCCGACTGGCAATTACACGCCTTTGGCAACACAATGCATGCCTTCACCAACCCTGGCGCCAACGACCCGGGCATGGGCACCGTTTACAACGCGGCCGCCGATCGCCGGTCCTGGATCGCCATGCAGAATTTCCTGCAGGAAATATTCGGCGCATAAATACCTGGAGTAGAAAGTGAATAGACTGAGCTCGATCTCAATCGGACTACTGTTCCTGGCCCTGACGGCCTGCGGACAAAAAGAAGACGTGGCTGAAGCCCCCGCACCGGCGGCTGACGGCGGCTCCCCGCGAGCCGTGGAAATCAGTGGCGGCAACCCGGCCGCCGAAGAAGCGGCCCGGCAGATTACCGGAGATTATATGCGCGGCATCGTTGCCGAGATTTCCGACGACCGCTACGAGGGTCGCGGACCCGGCAGTCGCGGCGATGCAATGGCGCGCGCATACCTGATCGAGGAATTGAAAAAACTGGGCCTGGAACCCGGCGCTGCAGACGGTAGCTGGGAGCAGAAGTTCGAGCTGGTCGGCGTCAACGCCAGCCAGCCCGATACCTGGACGTTCGAAGGTGAGGATGGTTCGCTGACTCTCGAGCAATGGGAACAGTTCATCGTCGGCAGTGGCGTGCAGGAAGAGCGCGCCGGGTTCGAGGACGCGGAAGTCGTATTCGTCGGTTATGGAATCCAGGCGCCGGAATATGACTGGGACGACTACAAGGGCGCGGACCTCGAAGGCAAGGTCCTCCTGATGATGAACAACGATCCCGACTGGGACCCCGAGCTGTTTGCCGGCGAGACGCGGCTCTGGTACGGACGCTGGGACTACAAGTACCTGAGCGCGGCCAGCCAGGGTGCGGTTGGCGCAATCATCATCCATACCTCGCCATCGGCCGGCTACCCGTTCCAGGTTGTGCAGACTTCCTGGACCGGTGTTCAGTTCGAATTGCCGGCGGGCGACGAGCCGCGCAGCCAGATCAATGCCTGGGTGACCGAGGACGCTGCACGTGAGCTCGTGGCGATGGCGGGCCTCGACCTGGACGAATTGCGGGAAGCGGCCTACAACCGGG
>Ga0210130_1000086_pt1 | contig 13086 bp, 12 predicted proteins | sample White_ThreeSqC_D_2_FD_185591 | JGI IMG/M metagenome (GOLD analysis project Ga0210130, IMG submission 185591) | Wetland microbial communities from the San Francisco Bay, California, USA, that impact long-term carbon sequestration -... | ecosystem: Environmental > Aquatic > Marine > Wetlands ...
TGTCTTCAATCTTATTTCTCTTTATCAATAGAGTTAACTTTGAAAATGGGCGTTTTACCAAATCAATTGTCGCTTCAGCCAAAGACTCATCCATTGGAACTGATGCATAGCTAAATCTTGTAATTCCACTTCTGTTTCCTAGTGCTTTGTCAATTGCCAATCCAATGGTAATTGCTGTATCTTCAATTAAGTGATGTTCTATCTTATCGTTTGATTTTGCATTTACCTTAAGATCCATCATTGAGTGTTTTCCAAATGATACAATCAAGTGATCAATGAAATTTATTCCAGTTTTGATGGATGTCTTTCCTGTACCATCTAAATTGACGGATACAGTAATGCTTGTTTCTTTCGTTTGACGATTAATGGAACTTTTTCTTGCTTTCATGTTTACCACAGAAGATTAACTCTTCATTATTCTAAATTTATTACCTTCGGTAGTAAATCTATTGATTCTATTATCAACATGGCCCCATTTTTCTCAAATAATTTCAATTTTTCTTGAGGATTTTTACTGGTTCCTATTATGCCACAAAAAGTAGTTTTGTAGCCTTGCTCTGATGCCTTTTTAGCCATAATGAGATCCTCCATTGAATCTCCAACGTAAATACAATGATTACAATTCATGCCCTTAATCGAACGGATAAGAGGAAGTGGATTAGGTTTTGCAAGATCTCTTGGTTCATCTTCTAGAAATGCTGAATTTTTTAGATCAAATTTGTCCAGTAAATTTTTTAGTGAAAATTTTACCGATTCTTTTCCTCTCCCTGAAACAATTGCAATTTTTGAATTGTATTTAATTCGGAGTTTTGAAATTAAGGAATCAGTTAGGATTATGACATCATTTTCTATCAATCCACGTTCAGAAAATTTTGAATTTTTTTTGAACAGTTTTTTGTACATGTCAGGCCCATAAAAAATTTGGTCAAAAATTTTGTATAGAGGATTGTCATGGTGGGTTCCCGGATAAGATAATTTTTCTCTTATTTCAGTGATGGAAATTAGGGTTTCAACATATTTTTCAGCAGATACAATTCCTGTTACGTTACTATTTTCAATTACATTGAAAATGAATTTCTGAGGATCTAATTGTAATTTATTTGCAGCAAAAAGAGAAACAATTGACGCATATGTTAAATCAACCTCATCATTGAATCCTCCAGTGGATTTGAATCCATCAATAATTTGTGAATTTATCTCCAAAGAATTAGTTATCCCAAACATATTTTCTAAAACATATTTTGCGGTTTGGATTATTGTCTGATCATATGATTTTGTAATATCAATCAATACACCATCACAATCAAAAATTATTCCATCAATTGATTTTATAGAATCGGTTACCGAATTATCTACAAAGATTCCTTTCTGATTTTCTGATAAGGTCATAACAATAAATCACGAATTGCAAGTAAGAATTTAGAGTTCATCTCCTTTGTTCCAATAGTAACTCTAAGACATCCCTCATGTTTTCCAATTTTTCCTAATTTTCTAATAGAAATTCCTTGTTCTAATAATGCAGTGTACACTCTTTGATAGGAGCCATGAGCATCAAAAAGAACAAAATTAGCCTCAGAATCAAAGACTTCAAATGCATTATACTTTCGGAGGTTTTCAATTATCCTCTTTCTTTCTTGTTTGATGACTTGGATTGAATCCTTCATGTGTTTTGATTTTTTTAGAGCTAAAATTCCAGATTCTATGGTAATGGTACTTAGTGGATAAGGGTATTGTAAAACCTTGTTGAAGGCTTCTGTGAATTTTTTGTTTGCAATAAAATATCCTAGTCTCAAACCCGCCAGTCCAAAGGATTTGGAAAGTGTTTGAACAACAACTAGATTTTTTTGTGTTTTTACCATACTAGCTAGTGAGTAGCTACTAAATTCCCCATAAGCCTCGTCTATTATCACCAAACCTTCAAAAGATTTAATCAGTTTTTGTAAATCATTCTTTGAAAATTGAAATCCCGTAGGATTGTTTGGGGAATCAAGATATAAGATATCTGTTTTTTTTGAATTCTTTATAAAATCTTGAACATTTAATTTCATTTCATTAGAAAATGGAATTGCAATTAATGGAATAGAATACAGTTTACACCTTTCTTCAAAAAATCCAAAAGTAGGATTAGAAGTTAAAACAGTAGTTTGTTTAGAGGCATAATTTGAAATTATTATATCCAATATCTGATCAGAGCCATTTCCAACTCCAATCATAGAAGAAGGAATCTTTGTGAATTCAGATATACTTTGTATTAGTCGTTCTACCCCTCCAAGTGGATACTCTCTTACATCCGTTGCTTTTTTTGCACCGGAAATTATATCACTTTGAAATTGTTTTGAGATAACATAATTTTCATTAGAATCTAATTTTAGAGAGTCTTGTTGGAATTCAGGTTTCTGATAACCTCCAAGTTCTAAAAAATTTTGTACCTTATTTTCATACCAATTAGATTTCATTTTAGTCTTCCCTTCACTGCCGCATAATGGTTTGGCAGTCCTTCTGCTTTAGTAAATATATCAAGATGTTTTGAAATTTTGGATAAAGATGATTTAGTAGCTTTGACCTGAGTGTTAATCTTGATAAAATCAAGGACTGAGAGGGATCCTCTTGTTTTGCCAAATCCATTGGTTGGCAAAATATGATTTGAGCCTAACATATAATCACTGGCTGAAGATGGAGTGTCATTTCCTAGCAAAATCAATCCTGGGGTGGTGACTTTTGATGCCAAAATTTGAGGGTTTTTTGTCATAATTTGTAAGTGCTCTGGTGCTAGTTCATTTGCAAGGCCAATAATATCAGACATGTTTTTACAGATTGCGATAAACCCGTTCTGCTTTAGGCTCTTTTTTACAAGGTCAGATCTTTTTATTGATGGTAGTAAATCCTTCAAGTTTTGGTTAACGGATTTTGCCAGTTTTTCTGAATTTGTGATCAAATAGCAAAAGGTATCTGAGCTGTGTTCTGCCTGAGAAATTAGATCGAGTGCCACATAAAGTGGATTTGAAGTGTTATCTGCAATTATTCCAAGTTCGGTTGGTCCAGCAAGCATATCAATTGCAGTGTGATTACTAACGGAGGATTTAGCCATCGTGACAAATGTTCCTCCTGGTCCAACAATTTTATCTACTTTTGAAATTGATTTTGTTCCAAAGGATAAAGCTGCAATTGCCTGAGCTCCTCCAACTTTGTAAATTTCATTTGCGCCACAAATATCTGCGGCTACTATAGTCAAAGGATCAACCGATCCGTTTGAACTAGGAGGAGAAACAACTACAATTCTTTTTACTCCTGCAACTTTGGCAGGTACTACTGACATTATTACAGAACTTGGATATTTGGCCAACCCTCCAGGGATATAACACCCAATATTTTTCAACGGTACAAACTTTTTTGAAATTTTTATTCCATCATTTTCTATTAGTTGATTTTTTAATAATGATTTTATTTTTGATTCGGTTTTTTCTAATCTACTTTTAGCTTGTTTGATTGCACAGATTTCCTCATTTGTTACTTTGGTGTAAGAGTCTTTTATTTCACTTTGTGATACTCGAAGAGAATTTATTTTTGCATTATTGAATTTCTTTTCATATTTTTTTAATGCAGAATCGCCATGATTTTTGACGTCATTTAGAATTGATTCTATGATTTTGTAATTTTGTTTAGACTGAATTGGTACTATATCTTCTGAAAATTTGGTAACATTAGTAATATGGAATATCTTCATCAATTTTCTTCATCACGTTTAATCTCCTCAAGTTCTAAGATCTGGCGTGGTTCATGAACAACTAGTCCCTGTGCAATTTTTCTAAGTTTTGGAATTAGTTTATGAAATTCTTCTTTTTTAATTACAGTATTTACACCAAACCAACCCTCCTCACTAAGAGGACTAATAGTTGGTTTTTTTAGAGATGGCATTTGTTTTAGAAGTGGTTTAAGATTTCTCTCCTCAACGTTAAGGTAGATGTGTAAGTATTTTCTTCCATGTACTGCTCCTCTCATTAAAGTAACAATATCAAATATTTTTTCACGTTTTTTGGGGTCTTGTAAAGATTTGTTGTTTACGATTAAATGTGCAGTTGAAGTCAAGACTTCATCTACAATTTTTAATTTATTTTGTTTTAGTGTAGTTCCGGTTTCTGTAACATCCATTATAGCATCAACATCTTCTGGTGGTTTTGCTTCGGTAGCTCCAAAGGACAAATGAATTTGTACGTTTTTGTTTGTACCAAGTCTTACCCATGGTGTTACAATCAAAGGTTCTTTTGATCCATAGTATTTTTTATAGGATTTGCATTCTTTAAGAAATTTAGCAGCTGTAGTCAAATATTCTGAGGATATACGTAGGATCTTTTTCTTTTTGGCATAATCTGCAATCATGGCATCAAGATTTTTGTAAGAATATTTGTCGGGAAATGCTATAACAAGTCTAATTTTTCCATACTCTAAATCTAAAATAGGTTTTACATCTGCATTGGTTTCTCCCACCCAATCTTTTCCAGTAATTCCAACATCATAAAGTCCCTCTGAAACTAAGGTTGGAATTTCTTGTGGTCTTAGCATCTTTACAATTATGTTTGGATCATCAAGGAAAACCCGATATGTTCGATCTTTACGATTTACTTTTGTCCAGGATTTTTCTAGAAGTTTGAAAGTTGCATCCTCAAGACTGCCTTTTGGTATTGCAAATTTTACCTGAGACATTGTTAGTTTTTTTCATTATTAGCCATATAATAGGATTTTAGATTTTTTTTACTAGTTCTTTTGCTGTGTCAAGTGAGATGTTATTTTCTTCAATCATTTTTTGTACAATCATATCAATTTGATCATTTGAAGCACCTGCAGCTGCAGCTAAATTTCTTGCGTGTAATCTCATATGTCCTTTTTGAATACCCTCGGTAGCTAATGCTCTAATTGCGCTATAATTTTGCGCTAAGCCAGTTGCAGTGATTATACCTGATAATTCTTGAGCAGACGTAACACCAAGAATCTTATTGCATATTTTTGCTACAGGGTGAACATTTGCAATTCCTCCTACAATTCCAACAGAAAGTGGTAATTCTAATGAACCAACAAGATTCCCATTTTCATCTTTTGTCCATTTGCTAAGTGAACGATATCTTCCAGTTCTTGATGCAAAAGCGTTTGCAGCAGCTTCAATGGCTCTGCTATCTTGACCTGTTGCATTGGCTACTGCTATTATTCCATTCATAATACCTTTATTGTGAGTTACTGCTCGGAATACATCATTATCTGCAAATTCATATGCCAAAATAATATTATCAACTACATCTTCTCCTCCTACAGCATCTTTTTCAAAAATTGCACTTACTTTTGCTATTCTCCTTGTTGAATAATTTGATAAAATTCGGAGAAGTGCTCTGCCCTCGGTAATTTCTTCTATAAATGGAGATACTGCTTCACACATGGTGTTTGTCACATTAGCACCCATTGCATCACCAACATCTATTAACAATTCAACGATCAACATTTTTCCTTTAGGAGTATCGATCTCTTTACACGATACTTCTTTGGCTCCTTTTCCAATTTTAGATAGTGTTTTACTTTTGGAATTTGCAATCTCTAAAATTTTATTAGATGATTTTTGGATGTTTTGAATTGCCGTAGAGTTTTGTATATCTAAAATTTGAATTTGACCAATGCTGTATGATTCGTCTGCACGTACTTGAAATCCTCCTAGAGTCCTAGCTACTTTGGCTCCTTTTGATGCAGCGGCAATTACAGATGGTTCCTCTATAACCATTGGAATGACATAGTCTTTTCCGTTAATTTTGAAGTTAGTTGCAATGCCAAGAGGTAAAGAAAAAGTTCCGATTGCATTTTCTACCATTTTGTCTGCTTTTTCAAAGGAAATTCCTCCGTTTGGATTTTCCAATAATTCTAATTCTTCATCAGTAAGGTCTGAGAAATCTTTGATAATAGTTAGTCTTTCTCTTCTGGATTTTTCAAAAAATTTTGGAATTGCTGAATCTTTCATTTTATTTCAATATCCTCAACAACTTATCATCTGTTCCATCCGGAAAGCCTTTTCCGTCGGTATTTGAAGTAATAACATACAGACTTCCATCATCTCCTGAAACAACATCTCGAATCCTTCCTACACCGCTTAGAATGCTCTTTTGTGATTTTAGTCCTTCTTCTAGATCTAATTGGTATAGGTTAGCTGCACGAAGGGAGGTCATAAGGAAGGTGTTTTCAAGTTTAATCTTGTCTCCATAATAAAATAAAATCCCGCCCGGTTCAATTCCAGGATCATAGCACATAACTGTACTCTCAAATTTTTCATTACCAATGCATTCCACTTCAGGCCAGCCATAGTTTTTCCCAGGTTTTATCATGTTTATCTCATCATTTTTTTCAGGTCCTAGTTCAGCAACGAACATGTTACCATCAATATCCCAGGTTATTCCCTGAGGATTTCTAAAACCGTATGAATAGATGGGTGAATCTGGAAATGGGTTATCTTTTGGAATTGTTCCATCTTCATTCAATCTTAAAATTTTTCCAGAAAGCGAGTTTAGATCTTGTGGAAGATGAGAAGAGTCAGATACTGTTCCAGTTCCGATGTACAATTTTTTATCAGGACCAAATTTTAAAAATCCTCCATTACTAAAAACAGAACCAGGGATTTTATCTAAAATTGTAGTAGCATCTTTCAATTTATTGTTTGATTCAGTAATTCTCAATACTTTATTCCATAAAATATCATTTTCTTGGTAAGTTAAAAAAACATAGAGAGTGTGATTGTTCTTAAAATCAGGATGAGTTGTAATACCAAGGAGTCCACCGTCAAAGACATCTGCAGCACGAAATGTTGCCAATGGTTCATCCAATAATTGGTTGTCTTGAATTACTTTGATTATTCCACTTTTTTCTGTAACAAAAATTGTTTTATCAAACACTGCAATGGATCTTGGGTTCTCAAGATTTTTTGCCAAGATCTCTACAGAATTATCTTCTGTATTTGAAGATGGAGGTTCTGGAAGAGGAATTGGATCAGATGGAGATGTAAGAACGATGATTGAAAAAATGATTGCACCAACAATTCCCGCAATTCTTAGTCTCTTATCCATGAAGGTTTGATTTTTTTAATTCCTATTAATTACTTTCAAGAATTTGATAACGCGTATATACGGCGCATTTTCATTTACGAATCAGCGGGGTGGGGAAGTCAGACTAATTAGGGCTAGGTCATCCCGGCGGGCTCATAACCCGCAGTTCAGTAGTTCAAATCTACTCCCCGCTATTTACTATTATACACCGAAAACCACAGAGATAAATCATCGAATTTTGATATTTTATTTATTTTTCCCACTCTAATTTGAGGCCGGGTAAGGTGCCTATGCGCAGAAATTTCTGGAATGTACAGTTTCTCTTGGATTTTTCTAGGTATTTCTACAAGGATTTTTGATTTTGAAGATTTTCCACATTTTACACATTTGTACTCTTGATTTTTTCCTTTTGATTTCATTTTTTTATTGCATTGAATACAGAGTGGATTTGAGTTTACAAAATTTTTGGCAAGTTTAATTATTTCAAGAAATTCTAAATTTAGTACTCTAGGATGAATTTTGGATGCTTTTCTTAAACCTCCTCCAACGCATATTTCGTCCCCTTTAATCAGATCTAAAGAAATTGAATTCAATCCTGTCGGTTTGTAGACAGCACACCGAAGTTCACTGTCATTAAAGGTGATTGAAAAAAATACATGTCCTCCTTTTCCAATTTTTGGAGTTGAGGATACTATGCCCTTTACAATTCCTGAAGAATAAGGTTTCAAAGTTGTTTGGGTAAGAACATTTTTCAAATGATCTCCTGTTCCCTGATTAGATTTGAAGATCATATGACCTGCTAGTTTCTCTTTTGTTGATAGAATTTTTGTTGCATGTAATAAAGAGTCAATTTTTTCACCACGTACTCCGTAAAAAACAGGATCTGGTCCATGTGGAGTTATTAAAACTCTAGATTTTTTGGTATCAAAACTATTGAAAGTATATGGAAATGTTTTGTTTTGCATCTCTTTTACGCTTTGCAAAGAAAGAATTCTTTTCTTCCCAAATTTAGGAGGTTTTCTATAAGTAAGAAGCTCCAGAGTATGATCATTGAATCTATAACCTATCGCTCCAATTGCTCCAACAAGTCCTTGTCCATTACCCTTGTAAAAAATTTCAAGGTTATTTTTTTCAGCAAATTTTTTTGCTTCTTTTCTATTAATTAATTGCCATAAAGCTAATTCGCTGAATTCTGTAAAATTAGATGGGATGTTAGGACTTTCGTAGAAAACCAAGCCAGGATTAGCGCCATTTTTGGTGTCAGAGTATTTGTAAACAAAATTTTTGATTTTGTTTTTAATTTTCTTTGTATTTTTGGCTTTTATTTTTAGGGATACTGCACCATTACCTCGTGTTTTCCAGGGTATGTTTGGATTAAATCTAATTAATTTGGGAAAATCAAGAAATTCTAAATCCTGTTTTTTCAGATAATCTACTATTTTGTAGGCAAGGAATGTTGTACACATTCCTTTTGGAGAATCTGTATCATCAAATCCTACATGAAGAATTTGTTCGGTTTCCAATAGATCATAAATTAATTTGAGACATTTTTAGTTGTCGAGTTGTACAATTGGTTTAAATTAAAATTGTCATATTTGTAGTTGAATTGATAGTAATAGATGAAGAGAGAATCTTTGAAGAAATTAAATTAAAAGAACCTGCCTCAGTATCACTAAATGGGCCTGATGGAATTTTACCTCAAATTCAACAAACTGCAATAAATATTACAAAGAGGTTTGGAATTCCAGCATATGTTTTGGCAGACACCACTTGGGGAACCTGTGATCTAAATTCAAATGCTGGAAAAATTTTAGGAACTGGAATTCAATTCAATGTTGGTCACACAATTAACACAGAGACCATTGAAAAAAATGTAGTTTTGATAGATGCTTTTGATGATGTTGAATTTGATAGTGTAGCAAAAAAATGCTCAGAAATATTATCCGGTAAGACAATTGGTCTTTTAACTGATAGTCAGCATCTACATCAAATGAAAAAAGTTGAACAAATCTTATCTGAAAACGGAGTGAATGTAAAAATAGGAAAAGGTGGAGGGCAGTTAAATGATGGGCAAGTTTTTGGATGTGAATTTTATCCAGCAACCAAACTAAAAGAAAATGTAGATGCCTATGTTTTTTTAGGGCAAAGTAATTTTCATGCTGCCGGAATTGCATTGTCAACAAATCTTCCCACCTATGTTCTGGATCCTTACTTCAATGAAGTAAGAGAAATAACGGAATTTGCACAGAAATTAAAAAGAAAGGCAACTCTTGCAGTGTACAAAGCTGCTGAAGCAAAATCCTTCGGGATAATTGTTGGACTCAAAGAAGGACAATTATCTAAATTGTTTGCATTGCAATTCAAAAAAGATTTAGAAAAAGAAGGAAAATCAGTTCAATTGTTTGCACTAACGGACATTACCAGTGAAAGATTAAACAATCTAAAAGGAATAGATGCTTTTATTCAGGTAGCCTGTCCTAGAATATCAACAGATAATCAATTTGACAAACCTGTTTTGTCATCACCGCAGGCAGGTGCACTTTTAAAAATATTGAGAAATGAAAGTGTCGATGAATATTTCGAGCGTCCACATTGGTTGTAAAATCACAATAACATTTTTTGAAATCTTTGATTTTTGGATAGTTTTCCAAAGAATTTAGAATTTTTTGCTTTAATTTTGTATTGATTTCCCTGATTAAAACAATTTTGCAAATCATCTAGTGCTTCATCCACTTTAGAAAGCATTACAAGATTACATGCCTTGTCAAATAGGACGTCACCATTATTTGGATAGTCTTTTAAAATCATATTACAACAAATTACTGATTCATCAAATTTTTCCATTGCCATCAAAATTCTTTCTTTATGATAGAGTGCAATATTATAGGTAGGATTAGATTTTAAAATTTGGTCACATGTGAAGAGTGCTTCTGGAAGATGTCCCTTTTTCCTAAGTGAAGATATTTTATTAACTAACACAGAAAAGTCCTCAGGATCTAGATGTAATGCCTTTTCATAGCATTGCAAAGCAGAATCATATTGTTTGAGTTTGCTTAATGCATATCCTTTGTTATTAAGACAACCTAAATGGTTTGGATTTTCTTTCAAAATTTGATCATAATAGGAAATTGCCTCATGAAGTTTTCCTGCTAAAAATAACCTGTTGGCCTCATCTAGCATCGAATTTGTTTTTGGATTATTGGACATGATTTTTTAAGGCTTGATTAAGATTTTGCCAAATAGACCTTTACCATTTAGCATTTTGTTGTGAGCTTCTGGAGCTTTTTCTAATGGATATTCAGAATCAATAATTGACTTTATTTTTCCCCTTGACATCCAATATAGGCCCTCTTCGAGTTCAGCACGTGTTCCTTGAGTTGAACCTAAAATGTTGATTCCCTTAAAGAAGATATGTCGTAAATCAGTTGGTGCATTATATCCTGTGGTAGCGCCAGTAGTAACAATTGTTGCCCCATATTTTAGTAAAGTAAGTTCTTTGTTCCAATGAGACCCTCCAATATGCTCGAAAATAACATCGACTCCAGGTGTATTTCCAAATGGTTTGGTAATTTTTTTGGAAATTTCTCGTACTTCTTTGTGCCAATCTTCTTTTCTGTGATCCACTGCAAAATCAGCTCCTAATTCTAGCAACTGATCTAATTTATCAGGACTTGCAGTAGCAATTACTATACATCCAAATAGCTTTGCTATTTGTATTCCATAGCTACCTACCCCCGAACTTCCTCCCATTATCAAAACTAATTGTCCTGGTTTGATTTTGGCCCTTCCAACTAGCATATGCCACGAGGTTAGAAGAGTCATAGATGCAGCTGCAGCTTCCTCAAAAGTTACATTTTCTGGAATTTTTACTACATTCACTTCTGGAAGATGGGTTACCTCACAATACCCTCCCCAAAGAGGTCCAGTTTCAAATCCCCAAATTTTTCTATTCCTGCAATCATATTCACGTCCATCAGTACATGCTTTGCATATTCTACAAGACATATTTCCATGAGAAACAACACGATCACCTACTTTGATATTCTTGACTTCATTTCCGATTTCAATTACTTCCCCTGATGCATCCGTTCCAGATATGTGTGGAAGGGGTATTGCCAGAGGTTTTCCTCGCATTCCCCAGATATCATCATAGTTCAAGGCAGCTGCCTTTACTTTGAAAATTACTTCGTTTGGGCGTGGTTTTGGTTGTGGAATATCTATAATTTTTAATATTTTTGAAAAGTCATCATCAGTAGTATATTGGTCATATACTAAAGCCCTCATGAATTTTTTAAAATGTCTTGTAGTTATATGATTACCGAAATTTACCACAAACAATTATAATCATTAAACCAGAAATCAGGACATGTCAGAAACAGCAACATTTCCTGGTGACGCCATCGCATCTATAGAGGAATACGAAGCAGGATACAATACTTTTGATGATGGAGATATGGTACGTGCATCGGCAGTAGGGGAAAAAATTCTTGATAAATCAACTCGGGTTGCAAGTGTAAAATTTCCAAAAGCTTTGTCTATCCCTCAAGTGGGGGATGTCGTGATTGGTACAGTAGCTGCAGTTATGTCATCAATGATTGCCGTTTCTATTGACTACATTAATGGAAAACCAACAACTTCAAAAGTTGAATGTGTTTGTTCAACTAGAAACATTAGAAAAAAAAATATTGCTCTAGCAAATGATATAGTTTCTCTGAAAATTTTAAATCATCTTAATGGAACCATTCATGCTACAATTGATGAACCAACTTTAGGAGTATTATTGACAAAATGCAGAAAATGTGGTGAAAAGGTTGTTCCAATGCGTGATGCCATAAAATGTACAGAATGTTCCTGGATTGATGAAAGAAAACTTTCCACCAACTTTGGCAACACTGATTTTGTTAATCTGAGAGAATAAAAAATGATTAAAGTTTCGTTCCAGGGGGAGCGAGGAGCGTATAGTGAAGCAGCGTCTAGATTATTTTTTGCAGAAAAAATAGAAACAGTTCCTTTACCAACTTTTGCAGAGGTTTTGGAAAGTACTGTTTCAAACCAAACAGATTTTTCAGTTCTTCCAGTGGAAAATTCTTTGGAAGGTAGTGTGGGAGAAAGCTATGATTTACTATATTCAACCTCTCTTAATGCAATGGGTGAAATTTATCATAGAATTGAACATTGTTTAATAGGAAATGGTAGCCTGAAAGAAATTGATACTGTTTATTCACATCCACAAGCCTTGGGACAATGTAGGAATTTTATTCAAAAATATCATATGAAAACTGTTCCTGCATATGATACTGCAGGAAGTGTAAGAATAATCAAAGAAATCAATAAGAAAAATGTAGCTTGTATTGCTAGTAAAACAGCATCTAAAATTTATGATGTTCCAATTATATCAGAAAATATTGCGGATGCTTTGAATAATTATACACGATTTTTAGTTTTGTCCAAGAAAATCAGTGAAGAGACTGGAAATGATAAGACTTCGATAATATTCTCTATAAAACATGAACCAGGATCTCTTTTTAGAATTATCAAAAATTTTCATGATTTCAGCATAAATCTCACAAAAATTGAATCGCGACCAACAAAATCAACAAATTGGGAATACAATTTTTACGTAGATTTTGAAGGCCATGCAAAAAATCGCCAGATATCAGAAATGCTTGAGAAGATAAAAAGCGAAACATTATTCATGAAAATTCTTGGGTCTTATCCTTCTGCAAAACTAAATTAAAATCCTTTAGGTTTTCTTAAAGTAAATCCCATGCTAAATCCAATTATTACAACTCCAGAGGTTATCACAACTAAATGATACGTAAACAAGATTGGATCAGATGAAACATTCAAAGTTCCCTTAACATGTAATTCAGTAGAACCTAAATTTTGAATTTGTATTCTTGTAACACCATTCTCAAGATGGGCCCAATTAAGAGATGCTTCTTTGGTATATGTGGTCAGAGGTATCTCTGGATCTCCACCAGGGCTAGATAATTTGAGGTCAAATTTTTCTCCA
>Ga0210130_1000087_pt1 | contig 13067 bp, 12 predicted proteins | sample White_ThreeSqC_D_2_FD_185591 | JGI IMG/M metagenome (GOLD analysis project Ga0210130, IMG submission 185591) | Wetland microbial communities from the San Francisco Bay, California, USA, that impact long-term carbon sequestration -... | ecosystem: Environmental > Aquatic > Marine > Wetlands ...
CGCAATCCGCGGGGCACGCCGGGATGCGCGCATGATCGTCGACGTGAACCAGGGCTGGAACTTCGCGGAGTTGCAACGCTATGCGCCCGAACTGCATGCCCTCGGCGTGCTGATGATCGAACAACCATTGCCGCGCGGGGGTGACGCCGAACTGGCCGGCTTCAAAGCACCGGTGCCGCTGTGCGCGGACGAGTCCTGCCTGCACCTCGACGAACTCGCGGTGGCAGCGACCCGCTACCAGATGATCAACATCAAGCTCGACAAGACCGGCGGCCTGACCCATGGCCTCGAACTGGCACGTGCAGCGCGGAAACTCGGCCTCGGCGTTATGGTCGGCTGCATGGGCGGCACGTCATTGTCGATGGCGCCGTCGCATGTCGTTGCACAACTCTGCGACTTTGTCGATATCGACGGCCCGTTACTGATTCGCAACGACCGGCCGGGCGGCCTCGTGTATGAGCGCGGCCAGGTCACGCTCCCGGCACGCCCCTTCTGGGGCCAACCAGAACGCGATAGAAATTAGACCCGGTCCGGTCTTAGGTACAACTCCGCATTGACCCCGACCGCGCAACGCGAATAATCCCACCTGCGATAAAGGCAAAGCTGGCAAAAGCCAGCGACGCAAAGCCACGGGTCCTCGCATCCTCCACGACGTTCGTTGCCACGTGGGACCCAAGACCGCCGGGCTGCCGCCTTTCTATGGTCGAAGGTCGAGACGAAATCGTCTCAAGGAGGGTCATCATGTTCAGTCTTCGATTGCCTTTCGTTTTCTGGCTGGCAATTATTATCTCCATCCCCGTGAATGCACAGGAAACATCGCGACCAAACGATGTTGTTGATGTGCAAATGGTGTGCAACACCATGGTCGGCGCCTTCGAGATTGACCCTGTAGCGGCCCGAGCGGCGCTTCCGGATCATTACGAACTTGCATTGCAACCCAGTGGGGCTGCACTGGTTTATTTGCAGGCATCCGAGTGCGACGGTACGGGCAACGGCGAGCCACTGGGTGCGTTTGAACTCGCCGACGTCTGGCTGGCCATCGAAGGGGATTTCGTCATCGATGACGTCCCGGGCGCATGGTTTACGTTACCGACTATCAATGTCTACGTGCTCCTGGCACAGACGCCGAGCAAGTGGATCAAGACGCATACGGCGCCCATCTATTTCCCCAAAGAACTCATTCGCTCACTTGATGTTGGCGGGCCTGTCGCCCCGCTGCGCGAGGGTTCTGTAGTCGAAATGACGGGTCGGGGGTATTCATGGTCCGAGTTCGTACCGTGCATAGCGCCGCCCGGCTCCCCGTACGGCGAGTGCTGGATGTTCCCTGGCATGGAACCGAAGCTTCCGATCGGTTTCCTGGAGACTCCGTTCAGACTGGGCGTCAATGTCCTTGGTTACATCGATCGCAGCCCGGGCAACGGGGCCAAGAAGGAAATGCCCTGCCTGATGGAGGTCGGCGGACAGGGCCTGATCCAGTTACTGGTCGACCCGAAATCGAGCCTGGCGGAGCTGGGAATCTTCCAGGACAGTCAGGTCGGCTTCTTCTGGGACTCGATTGCCGACTGCCATTTGGTTATGAGCCCCACTATGTAACCACTGCCAGGAGCACTTGTTAAGCCATACAAAGACCCCGCTTCGGCGGGGTCTTTTTTTGTTTTCAGCATCGGTTCCGGGCGCGCTAAAGCTCGGGTCAGCGAACCAATGCAGCCGATCGACGCCGACTGCAAATCGAGTGCTAGACTGCGCGACGATAGGTAACGCGTAGTAGCCGGCGGCAGTCGATGAACTGCTTTTCCAATCCGTCCTACGAAAACCAACACCCGCTTGTTGACGGAGTCCCGGCGATTACAACAAACAAGAAAGTAGTGCGCTCTAAGAATATCCTGAACAATCGCAGAGGCAGGCTCGCCGCCTTCGGTATCCTCGATATTTCCGAGGGTATTCCATACGGCTTCTCGTCGACCGCCATGGTCGCGTTCATGCGCATCGAAGGATTGTCGCTGCAGCAAATCGGCGCGTTCGTTGCCGCGATTGCCGCGACCCAGTTCACGGCCTACATGGCGCTGTCCAACGTCGCGATAAGTATCGGCAACTACTGGCAAGGGGCGGTCGCAGAGCGGTTCAACTACCAGACTGCGTTATGCCTGGACGCTGCACTGATCATCCTGGCGCTGTGTGTCATCCCGTTCCTCAAGGACCGCGACGAGACCAGGAAACCCGCTTCTGACATCGATCCATTAGTGGTAGCTGCGGCGCAATTGAAGAGTTAGCCAGCAGGGGCCAAATGGCTGCTGTCTGCCGATTCGTTGTACCATCGACCTGAAGAAATCGAGTCGCTGCAGTGATTTGGCGAGATTGCATGTGCGGAGGCAATAGCCACTGGTGACACACAAGGATTCCCAATCGCAACTGAGCGCCAGGTCCGAGGCGCTGGATCGGTTGCGCGATCGTACCGACGAACTCGAGCTGATCATCTCGAGTCTGACGATCTTTGCGTTGGTGTCGCTTCCTGGCTGGCTGTTCGACAAGATTGCCGACGTCTACACCCACCTTTCAACGAGCCTGGCCATTGCCAGCGGCGCAGTCACCACGCTGCTTTCCGGTACCTGCTACGGACTGGCGGCATGTTTCATCGTGCACCTGATGGCACGCGCTTACTGGGTCGGGCTCATCGGCCTGCGGACGGTTTTCCCCGAAGGGATCAACTGGCGCAAGACGCCGGGAATCGGACCGCTGAGCCGGCAGTACTATCAGGACATATTGCCCGACCTCGACACCGTCATCCAGAACACCGATCGCGTGGCATCGTCGTTATTCGCGGTGATCAGCATGCTGACGCTGAGCGTGCTCTGGTTCGGCACCATCCTGGTGGCCATCCTCGTCAGCGCAGGGGCCATTGGCGCCCGGTTTGGCCAGACCAATGCGGGCATCACCTTCGGCTCGCTGGTATTGCTGGCACTGTTCGTCGGGGTGCCGCTGCTTCTCTACGTGCTCGATGCACAGCTTGCGGAGCGCGCGCCGCGCCTGCGCAAGCAACGTATTTTTTCAGGTCTCGTCCGGCTGCTGAGGCGCATCGCCGGCCTCGCATACCCGCAGCGACTCGTATTACCGGTCCGGCTGACACTGCAAAGCAATACCCGCCCGGCCGTTTTCTTCGTCGCACTGGTGCTCAGCATTGTTGTCATCGTGGTGGTCGGCAGTGCGCGCGTTACGGCATCGCGGAACTTTACGCTGTCCGGGGAGTTCACGTACCTGGATACGGCCGTGGTTCGGGAAGGGCTAAGCAGCACTTACTACGAGGACATGCCCGGTCCGCTGGACAGGCTACGCGGCTGGCCGCGTATTGACAGCTTTAGCCAGGGCGGCGCTTTCGTAAGCCTGTTTCTGCCATACCAGCCGCTGCGCGACAATCTCGTGCTCGACCGACTCTGCGGCAGCGCCGAGCAAGCACCGGACCCCGTCGCATGCCTGCGCCAGCTCTGGACCGTAAGCATCGAAGGGCAATCAGTATCGCTGGCGGACTTCGTGCCGGCCGAGCGCGGCGACCTCGGAATGCGCGGGCTGATGGGGCTCGTACCGCTCGGCGGACTCGAACCGGGACTGCGCCACATCGAGGTAGTCTGGAATCCTGCGGCGAATGACGCCGACACACCGCTCGACGATCGCTACATACAACTAAACAACAGGTATATCATTCCCATCGCGTTCTCACCTGATTTTGAAGCGCCGCTGGATTGAAGCGCCGAGCCTGACAATGTGAGCGGCAGGTCTACCCGGCACAGCCAACCTCGCAGCCACCAATCAAGGGACAAATATGGACTGGAAAATATTCTCAACAGTCTTCGGGATCGTGTTTCTCGCCGAACTCGGCGACAAGACGCAACTCGCGACACTGCTCTTCGCGTCAAAGTCGCCCGGTAACCTGGTTACGGTTTTCGTCGGCGCATCGGCCGCGCTGATCCTGGCGTCGGCCATCGGCGTCGCTGCCGGCAGCGTCGTCGCGCAATACATAGAGCCGAAGCTGCTCTCCTACGTGGCCGGTGTCGGCTTCGTGGTCATCGGTGCATGGACGATCTGGCAAGCGACCACCATGGGCTAAAAGCCGCACCCGGCATTCTCAAAGGGTATTGACGTGCTTGCATCCATACGGCGGGTCTCGCGCATCCAATTACGGAAGGCCCCGGTCCCCGGGCGCCTTGTGTTTAAGGAGAATGACCAATGTCCCGAGCGATCCTGCACGTCGCCCTGCTCACCCTGTCCGCCGGCGTAACCAGCTCTGCATTCGCCGGTGAAGCCGCGAATCCCGCAACTGACTATGAAGAAGTCGCGATGACGATCAACGAAACGATGCGCGCTTATCATTACAACCCTGAAGAACTCGATACCCCGGGCTATCGGGACATCGAAATTGCGATTCTTGCACTCGGGTCGGAGGCCGGGAGCGATGACGAATTCGTCGATGGATTCCAGGCAATCTGGGCGGACGGACCGTTCTCGCATGTCACCCTCAACAAGGCTGGGCAATCCGCTGACCAGCTCGCGAGCCAACTGGACACGATGCGCGTCGGCGACGGCGGAGCGATACTGACATGGCAGGGCGACGTGGCCGTGTTGACCGTCAACACGATGATGGGTTTCGACACGATCGAGCAGATCGACGTCGCTTACTCGGTTATAGCCGAGCGTGACGCCTCAGCACTCATCATCGACCTACGCGAAAACGGTGGCGGTGCATTTGCAGTACGACCACTGGTATCACACCTGGTCAGCGAACCGGTCGATGCCGGGTATTTCGTGTCACAACCCTGGAATGCTGCCTATGACCGCGAACCGACCCTGGCGGAACTTCAGGCTGTCGATCCCTGGGAAGGTTGGTCGATCAGGGCTTTCTGGGCGGACGTGCAGGTCGAGGCGATTACGCGCATTCAGTTTACGCCGAGTGACCCCGTTTACGACGGCCCCGTCTACGTCCTGACAAGCGCACGCACGGCCAGCGCTGCCGAACTTGCGACCGGTGCGCTGAAAACGGCAAACCGGGCAACCATCATCGGGGAAAATACTGCCGGCGAAATGCTCTCGCAGAAGATCTACGATCTGCCGGGCGGGTTTCACCTCAGCTTGCCGATTGCCGACTACTATGCGATTGGTCCTGGCAGAATCGAGGGCGCCGGGATCCCACCGGACATCGAGACGAATGCCGCGGATGCTCTCGACGTTGCGGTTTCGATGATCGATCAGACCTGATCGGCCAGGCGCTGCAGGTTGTCCTTGTACTTGCGGCTCAGTTTCAGTTCCGTGTCCGCCCCGAGTTGCAGGAAGTACTCACCATTGCGATGTGGGCGCATGGCCGTAACCCGATGACGGTTCACGATCGCGGAACGATGCACGCGCACGAAAGTCCGGGGATTCAACACCTCCTCCAGGTGCTTCATCGTACCCCGTAACACGTACGTATCGCCCTCGGCGTGCACGCACATGTAATCTCCTGCCGCGTCCACCCAGTCGATCGCTTCAACCTCGACACAGCGCGTTTCGCTGCCATCGCGAATCGCCAGCCGTTCCGGGTAGCGCTGGGTATCGCCTGCCGCCTTCTGCAGCGCGTCGTCGATCGTCAGCTCGCGCCCGGTCAGTTCGCAGACCAGCTTCAGTAACTTGCTGCGCTGTTCCTCGGCGAGTTGCGATTCCTGGTTTCGCCGCGCACGCTCGATGGCGGCGGCCAGGCGATCATCGTTAATTGGCTTCAACAGGTAATCCAGCGCGTGCGCCTCGAAAGCCTTGAACGCAAACTCGTCATACGCAGTCACGAAAATCACTTCGGGCATGTTGCTGCCCGACAGGCGCCGCAGCACTTCGAAGCCGTCCATGCCGGGCATCTGGATATCGAGAAACATCAGGTCGGGTGCTTGCTCGCGCACCGCCTCAAGCGCTTCGCGGCCGTTCCGGCATTGCCCGACGATTTCCAGGTCGGCAAATTTCGCCAGGCGCAGTTCCAGCCCGCGCCGCGCAAGTTCTTCGTCGTCGACGATCAGCGCCCTAATCATCAGCCACCTCGAATGGAATGTTGATTGTAATGATGAGTCCTGACGGGTCGTTGGGTGCCAGCGTAAATGCCTGGTTCTCACCATACAATTGCTGCAATCGTTCGCGCGTGTTCTTGAGTCCTACGCCACAGGATTTCTGGCCATTGTTGCCGTTCCCGAGCCCGGGGCCAGTATCCGAAATCTGCAGCACCAGCGTGTCACGCTGCACTTTGGCAGATATACGCAGCGTACCGCCTTCCTCGGTCGGCTGGATTGCGTACTTGATCGCGTTCTCTATCATCGGTTGCAGGATCAGGCTCGGCACCAGCGCCGGCAATGCGGCCGGCTCGATGTCTTTGTCAATGACCAGCCGGTCACCAAAACGCACTTTTTCGATTTCCAGGTAGAGGTCGATAGCACCGAGTTCGGAGCCCAGCGTGACACGACTCATCGGGTCGTTATCGAGCGTGTAACGCAAGAAATCGCTGAGCCGGCTCACGGCGAGGTTGGCCGTCTGGTTTGCGCCGTCGAGAATCAGCGTCGAAATGGCATTCAGCGTGTTGAACAGGAAATGCGGATTGAGCTGGTAGCGCAGCATCTTGAGCTGTGCCTGGTGCGCCGCCGCGACCGCCTTGAGCGTCTGTTCGGTCTGCTCCTGCAGCTGCTGGTAATACTTGATACCAAAATACAAGCCGCTCCAGCACAACAGGATATAAAACGAGCCCATGACACCGCCGACATAGTCCATCAGGTGTTCGGGCTGCCAGTTGTCCTTGACCCAGTCGTAGTACAGCGTGTTTTGCAGCCAGCGCCAACCCAGTGCCAGCACATAGCTGATAACCAGCGTGCCGACCGACAGCGCGAGCGGCGAACGGGACCACAGCTGGCGGTAGAGCGGGCGCATGACGAGCGTCGCGAGGAAACCGGAAAGCGCAGTCACCAGGATAACGGCGAAATAGGACTCGGGCTTTTCGTGAGCGAATGCGCCCAGCCAGGCCGTGACCGTGTACCCGGTCCAGCCCGCAATATTCAGTATCCAGAACAGGCGACCACGGTCGCGCAGCAGCTCGTTGGCAGTCACGTGATGATTCTGCAGCCCATAAGCACCGAATTATAGAACGGGTCGCCCAGGATGCTGCACGTTTCGTCGCGCCCCGGGCACGCTTCGTCTTGGGAGCAGTCCCCGCTCAGGCCCGTTGCGGGCCGGTATCGTGGCTGAACCAGTGTTGCGTCGACAGGCAGAAGCGCACCAGCATCAGCATCAGCGGCACCTCGATCAATACACCGACGACGGTCGCGAGCGCCGCGCCCGAGGACAGACCATAGAGCATTGCCGCGGTGGCGATGGCCACTTCGAAATGATTCGACGCCCCGATCATCGCTGTCGGGGCCGCATTCTCGTAACTCAGCCCGAAGAGTTTCGACAGACCGTAGCCGAGCGCGAATACGAACACCGTCTGTACGAACAGCGGGATTGCGATCCACAGGATCGTCAGCGGGTTCGCAACGATGGTCTCGCCCTTGAACGAGAACAGCAGGATCAGCGTGATGAGCAGCGCCGTGATCGTCACCGGTGTCAGGACCCGGAGAAAGCGCTCTTTGAACCAGGCCTCGCCTTTGGACGCAATAATCCACTTGCGGGACGCATACCCGGCAACCAGCGGCAGCGCGACGTAAATGCTGATCGACAACAGCAATGCCTGCCACGGCACCGGCAGCTTGCCGACGCCGAGCAGGAAACCGCCGAGGAAGCCGAAGAGAACCAGCATCGTCAGCGAGTTGATTGCGACCATGACCAGCGTGTGCCCGTCGTTGCCCTTCGAGAGATACCCCCAGACCAGCACCATCGCCGTGCACGGCGCGATGCCGAGCAAGATGCAGCCGGCGAGGTAGCTGCGCCATAGTGGCACTTCGAGCATCTTGATGCCGTCGACAAGTACCACCTGGCCGGCGCCGTATACGTCACCGACCGCGAGGTCTTTACCAAGTGGCATCTTCACGAGGTCGACCGCGTCCGGGCCGATGAAATGCAGAAACAACGTGCCAAGGAAAAAGCTCGCTATCGCATACATAGTGAAAGGCTTGATCGCCCAGTTGATCACCAGTGTCAGTCCCACCGGTTTGACGGCTTTGCCTGCCTTGACGACCTCGCCGAAATCGATCTTCACCATGATCGGGTACATCATGAAGAACAGGCACAGCGCGATCGGTATCGAGACCACCGGCGCGCCGTTCACCGTGATCGCCATCGCGTCGAGCGCATGCGCCACTTCGGGTGCGAACTTGCCGAGCGCAATGCCGGCCACGATGCACAGCGCGACCCAGACGGTCAGATAACGTTCGAAAAAGCCCATGACGGCATTCTCGCCTGCCCGTCCCGGCTTGCCTAGCTGTGGATTTCCCTAAGTTGCGCGCGTCGCGATCGCCGGTGAGATAATGCTGGCACGGCGCGCGGGCCCTGCGACAGCCGCCTGGCCGACGATCCAGAGCACGACCATCGCCGCCGGGATGACGTACCAGGCCAGCGGCGTCAACGAGAACGCCTGCACCATGGCGATATTCAGCCCCACCGCGAGCATGCCGCCGACAACGACGCCGACGCTGCTGACGATGAAGTTCTCGATCATGAAATAGCGCACGATCGCCATGCGGCTGGCACCCAATGCGCGCCGGATCCCGATCTGCCGCGTGCGCCGCGCCACGCTGAAACTCGCGAGCCCGACGATGCCGAGACCGGTGATCGCGGTCAGCAGGATGACGATGAATGTCAGGATCTTGATCATGGCGCCGTCGCTCAGGTAGGCCAGCTTGCGCGCCTCATCGACGGTCTGCAGGTACTGGATGATGCGACTCTTGTTACTTTGCGCCAGCATTTCCTCGACACGAGGCATTAACTCATCCCGCATGCCCGGCTCGGTGCGAACGACATAACGCACAAACTCGTCCTCGCGCTTCATCGGCACCAGCATGGACCTCTCGACGCCGGTCCAGGTCGGCCACGGCGCCTGCATGCGTTCGACGACCCCGGTGATGGTTGCCGGGTTCGACTCGTCAAAGTAGAAGGTCTTGCCGAGGTATGAACCTTCATGGTCCGGAAACAGGTCCGCTGCGAGTGCCTGCGTAACGATCGCCTTGGCCGGCCACGGATCATCCGTATCCGCATCCCAGACAATGTCTTCGGGCGCGAAGTTCTCCCCTTCCAGCAGAACGAGATCGAATGTGTTGACACCGTGATCGTCGACGAAGTAAATCGCGGAACTCGAATCGCTGGTACCGGACTCCGGTTCTCGTGTCAGCCCTTCCGACCAGCCGCCCTGCCGCAGCGGAAACGAGTTCGTCGCAACGGCATCCACGACCCCGGGCAGCGACCGCAACCGGTCCAGGTCCTCGTCGATCAGCGCCTTCAGGTCGATGTCCGCCTTGAAGGCAACGCTGACCACGCCGAATGTGTTTGCCTCGTCGATGCCACTGGGGCGCGCCATCTTGATCGAGCGCTCCTGCATGATCGCAATGGCGTTCACCATGATCGCCATGGTTACGGCAATTTGCAGGGCGATCAGCAGGTAGCCGCCCTTGTTTTGCAGCATTGCCCGCCAGATAGGTCCGATTTCCATGAGTCTCTCCTACTGCAGGCGCAGGTGGCTGGCCGGCGTGATATTGCAGGTACGCCAGGTTGGGTAGAGGGCGGCGCCGAGCGCCGATACGATGGCCAGCGCCACGGCGAGCATCACCATCGACCAGTCCATGCGTACCAGGTTGTCGATGAAGTCATATTCAATAAACACGTTTTCGAGACCGCGCAGGCCGAGCCATGTCATGCCGATGCCGAGCAGGCCGCCGGCGACACCGATCAGGCCCGCCTCGATGATGTGCTGCTTGAAAAGCTCCGCCTTGCTGGCACCCAGCGCCCGCCGCAAGCTCGTGTCCTTCGCGCGGCGCATCGCCTTGGCCAGCAACAGGCCAATGGTATTCAGCAGGCAGACGACCAGGAACAGGACCGCCAGGCCAAGCAATACGCTGACGTCATCAGCAACTACTTCGCGGTCTTCCATCCATTCCGCTGGCGTCAGCAAACGGTTATTGAGCGGCCGCGGGAAGCGCCCCAGTTGCTTCTGCTCCTCGACATAGGCATCGAGAAAACTCAGGTATTCCTGCTTGTCGCCCGCCGATTGCAACTCGACCCACATCTGGATCCAGATACATTCGGAATTCAGGAACGCTGCCCTGCCGCCGCCTTCCTCGATCGGCTTCCAGCAACTGGTGTTACCCGAATTGTCGAAGCCGCCGGCAATCGCTACCGAAAACGGGAAGAACACCTGCGCCGGCGCTTCGTACGGATTGTTGTTGAGGTCGTAGAATTTCGGTACCGGGTTCCATGTATCGAGTACGCCGGTAATGCGGTAATTCTCGTCATTCAGCGTGATCGAACGACCGACCGAATCCTCGCCACCGAACAGTTTTGCATTGAGTTCGCTGGAGATAACCGCGACCCGCTCCTCGGTCTCGTCGGCAGACCTGTCCCAGCCTGAGCCATAGCGGAACGGCACGTCGAACATCGGGAAAAAGTCGGCTGTTGTCGCCCGCCCGTCTTCCTGGAAAGGCCGCGCATCTTCACCGACGGGCTGTATGACGCGCATTGCCTTGAAGCTGGTGACCTGCCGGTACGCGCGCCCTGCGTCGTGCAGCGCTTGCGCATCGAGGTAGGTCATTTGCACCGGCGGCAGGTTCGGATCCTCGTAAGGCTCGTCCGGGTTCCAGTTGTCGACCTGCACGTGATAGAGCACATCGTTCTTGTGTTCGATTGGGTTGCCGCTCATGACGTGCCGGACGGTGACGATCGTCATGCAGGCACCGATGCCTACCGCAATCGCCGCGACCATCAGGGCACTCAGCATCGGGTTGGCCCGAATACTCAGCAAACCAAGCTTGAAGTAGTAACGCAACATACCTGTCTCCTCGCTCAGCCGGCCGCCATCTCGGCGAAATGCAATTCGGCTGCGCCATCGCTGACCTGTCCGTCCCTGACGAAGATGTTGCGCTTGGCACGGTTCGCCAGCGTCAATTCGTGCGTCACCATGATGATCGTCGTGCCGGATTCGTTAATCTCGCCGAGGAGATCCAGCACACTGTCCGCCATGTGCGAGTCGAGGTTACCGGTCGGTTCGTCGGCCAGCAGGAAGCGCGGTTCGCCGGCGAGTGCACGGGCAATCGCCACGCGCTGCTGCTGCCCGCCGGAAAGCTGCGCCGGGTAATGCTGCATGCGCGAGCCAAGGCCCACCAGCTCGATGGACTGCTCTATGCGCCGCTTGCGTTCCGCTGCATCAAAGCCGCGATAGCGCAGCGGCACGTCAACGTTGTCGAAAATGTTGAGCTCCGGAATCAGGTTGAAGCTCTGGAAGATGAATCCGATCTTCTCGTTGCGTACCCGCGAGCGTTCCCTGTCACCAAGGCTCGAGATATCGCGGCCGTCGAGTTCGTAAGTGCCGCTCGTCAGGTCTTCGAGCAAGCCCGCAATGTTGAGAAACGTCGTTTTGCCGGAGCCCGACGGGCCGGTGACGGATACGAATTCGCCCTCGTCCACCGTCAGCGAGAACTCACGTAACGCGTGCGTCTCTACCGTGTCGGTGCGATATATCTTGGATACGTTTGTCATTTTGAGCATGGCCCTGTTCTCCTGATGATCGGGGTTGGCTAATCAGTTAGCAGGACCGTTTCTGCACTACGAAACGCGTCCAGGTTGGAAATCACTATCGTGTCACCGGGTTCGAGGCCCGAGATTATTTCGACGGCGCCAAGGCTGCGTGCGCCCGTCTGTATCTGGCGTTTCTCGGCAACGTTCTTTTCGTTCACGACGTATGCAATGCGGCCGCCACCGCTTTCGAGAAACTGCCCGCGCTGCACCAGCGTCACATCAGGGTGCTCGGCGAGCAACACGCGAACCGTGAGCCTCTGGTTCTGGCGCAGGTTGGCCGGCATCTCGCCGACGAAACGAATGCGGCTGGAAACCTGGTTGTTCGCAATCTCGGGCGATACAGCGACGAGTTGCCCGGGGTAGCGTTCGCCCCCGACCAGGACTTCTGCCGTCATGCCGATTGCCAGGTCGTCCGCGTAACTTTCCGGAATCTGTGCATCGACTTCGAAACGCGACAAGTCGACGACAGCCATGACCGGCATGTCACGCGCGACAGCAGCTTTCTGGTTGACCAGCAGGTCGCCGACGATGCCATCGACCGGTGACTTGATGGAGAGGTCATCGACCTGGCGGCGCAGGTTGTCGACCAGCAGGGATTCGCGATCGACCTGGAATTCACTGGCGCGCAACTCGAAGGCGAGGCGCTCGTCGAACAGGTCGGCATCCGCGACCGCGTGCCTGTACGCAAGCTGCGCGTTCTGCAGGTCGTCCTGCGCCTTCTCGTAGTCGATCGTCGGGATAACGCCCCGGGCATGCCCTTCATCGGCGCGGCGTTTCTCGCGTTCCGCGGCGACCAGCGCCACGTTCGCGAGATCGGCGGCCTTGCGTTTTTCGAGCGCGAGCTGCCGTGTTTCGATGCGCTGCCGCTCCAGCTCCATGTTCTGCTGCGCCAGCGCCGATTCAGCCTGCTGCAGCTGGTTGGCGAGCTCGGGGCTGTCGACCGTCGCCAGCACCTGGCCTGCCTGCACCTCTTCGCCTGCCTCGACGTGCAACGTAATCGTACCGGCAGCCGTTGCATACAGCGTCGGGCTGACAGCGGCAACGATGCGCCCCTGCACCGAGACATCCTGTACCAGGTCGCCCCGCGTGACGGTGGCAATGCGGACGCGCTCGAGTGGCACGCTCACCGTCGCGTTGGCCCAGCGCTGCACGACTGGTGTGATCAGCCACCCACCGATGAACAATGCGATGACAACGACGGCAACGATTGCTTGCCGACGGCGCGGATCGGGCGGTTCGAGACGCACGTCCTGCGCGGATGTATCCGCGATTGCCAAAGCCAATTTCCCCTCCTGAGCCCCGCATCACCGGCAGGCACATCATGTTGTTCTGTCAATTTAGATGCGGGAGGCGGG
>Ga0210130_1000089_pt1 | contig 12952 bp, 15 predicted proteins | sample White_ThreeSqC_D_2_FD_185591 | JGI IMG/M metagenome (GOLD analysis project Ga0210130, IMG submission 185591) | Wetland microbial communities from the San Francisco Bay, California, USA, that impact long-term carbon sequestration -... | ecosystem: Environmental > Aquatic > Marine > Wetlands ...
CTCTGGTGTTCCGGTTGTCACGCCAGTGGCACTGCCGGGTAGCTATATACGGACGGGATAACCGCTGAAAGCATCTAAGCGGGAAGCCCCCTTCAAGATCAGATTTCCCTGGACCCTTGAGGTCCCTGAAGTGCCCTCGAAGACTACGAGGTTGATAGGCTGGGTGTGGAAGCGCAGTAATGTGTGAAGCTAACCAGTACTAATTGCACGTGAGGCTTGATCATATAACGCCAAAAAGTTTTGGCTCGAATGTGACATGTAATGCGACACTAAGATTGATCTCAGATTGTCAGAAATTTCCAAATTGCTAAGGGCAATACCAGTTTTCCTGGCGGCAATAGCGAGTGGGAACCACCCGATCCCTTTTCGAACTCGGAAGTGAAAACGCTCAGCGCCGATGGTAGTGTGGGGTCTCCCCATGTGAGAGTAGGACACCGCCAGGATCTTAATTACGAAGAAGCCGCAGCCGGCAACGGTTGCGGCTTTTTTGTTTCTGCGATGCTTCGTTGCCGGCTTCATCCGCTGGCGTCATCGCATTCCAATCGCGCATTCGCGCGCATCGCGTCATGAAGTCTGCATTTCCTATGTAACGCACCCTGATGTAGCAAACCCGGGTCAGCGGCCTCGAGCACTAGATTGGTGTTGACCTGAAGGCCGCCAATTCAAAAACCAACTCCTCCGGGTAGACGAGACTTGCCTCGCCCACCGTTCTTGCACCTGACTCCAGTGAAGGTACGCCAGCGCACAGACGCCCGCCTCTTCAACGCGGACAATGCTGCATTGAAAGTGAGTTTCTATCTGGAGTACGAAAATGTTCGGAACCTATCGAATTCGTCGACACCTCGCTGTCGGCACCGTGGCGGGCGCCATGTTGATATCCGTGGCTTGCGCCTCCGCGCCGCCTGCGCCAACAGCCGCGCTTGATGAAGCGAATCTTGCCATTCAGGCGGCGGCGCAAGATGACGCGAGCCATTATGCGAACGCTGAACTGGATCAGGCGCGCCAGAAGCTGCTGCTCGCCAACGATGCTGTTGCGATGCAAGACATGGTCCTCGCCGGCCGCCTTGCAAACGAGGCCACGGTAACGGCTGAACTGGCGACCGCAAAGACAGAGGCCGCGAAAGCACAAGCCATCAACGTCGAATTGAACCGGGGCGCGCTGGCCCTGATTGAAGAAATGCAGCGTGTCGGAGATCAGCAATGAACATTTCAACCGGAAACCAAATTCGTTCCGCCGGAATTCTGGCTGTTGCCCTGGTGACAGCGCTGGTGGTGACAAGTTGTGCCACAGCACCATCCAACCCGGCAGGCTCGGCCGAAGTTCGCAGCAAGCTGGATCTCCTGGAAGCGCAGCCGAACATGGCTGACCTCGTTCCGGGCGAAATCAGGGAAGCCGAGGCCGCCGTCACACTCGCAGAACAGCCAGTCGGCAAAGACATTGCGCTGGGTGAGTACCGCGTTTACATGGCGGATCGCAAAGTTGCTATCGCAGCGGCCAGGGCGTCAACACTCTATGCTGAAGCGCAACGCCCGCTCCTGAGCCAGGCGCGTGACGAGGCTCGCCTGGATGCCCGCACCCGCGAAGCCGACAAGGCACATCGCAAAGCCGAAGCGGCACAGAGCGAGACCGAAGCAGCAGAGGCAACTGCCGCAGTTGCAGCCGCCGATGCGGCAAAAAACGCGCAAGAACTGCAGCGGCAAATCGACATGCTGGAGGCCGAAGCCACGAACCGAGGGTTGGTGCTCACGCTGGGTGATGTGCTGTTCGCTACCGGCAAATCAAACCTCAATCCCGGTGATACATCTAGCCTCGACAAGCTGGTCGTTTTCCTCGATCAGTACCCTGACAGGGACGTTGCCATCGAAGGCCATACCGACGACGTCGGTAGCGCCGACATGAACCAGGTCCTGTCACAACATCGCGCCGATTCGGTGAAGTCCTACCTGGTGCAGCAGGGCATACGAGCCCAAAGAATTTCGGCATCCGGTCTGGGTGAGTCCCAGCCAGTCGCAAACAACCAGACTGCAACCGGCCGGCAGCAGAACCGCCGCGTTGAAGTCATTATCGAAAACCCGCCGGCAACAATGCCGACGGCGTCAACCAACTAGCCACGAAGGCCCATGGTGCAATCAGTGATAAACAAACAATTATTAGTAGGCGGCATCGTTGGAGCCATAGCGGTCACCGCACTTGGTGCGACCGCTGGATACCAGATGCTCGGCTCTGACAACTATGCGGAAGTATTGTCGGTAAAGCCCCTGACTGAGATGGTGTCTGTGCCGCAGGAAGAATGTCGGGACGAGTTAGTGTCCGTTCGGCACCCTACCCAGGATCCTAATCAGATCGCAGGCACAGTGACCGGTGCCGTAGTTGGCGGCCTCATCGGAAGCCAGATCGGCGACGGTGACGGCAAGAAGGTTGCGACAGTCGGTGGCGTGGTAGCCGGCGGCTACGCAGGAAAGAAGGTCCAGGAGGGCATGCAGGACAGAAATGTCGACCAGGTCAATGAACGCGTTTGCGAGACAACGCAAACCAGCAGTCAGCAACCGGCCGGCTACGAAGTTACGTATCTGCTGGACGGGCAGGAGCGGACGGTGCGGATGAGTGACGATCCGGGCCGGCGCATTCCCATCGAGAACGGCGAGCCGGTGGTCGACTAATTCCCGGAGCTACCAGACTTTGTGAATACATATATCTAAAGGAATACTCAAATGCGCTCAACAATTTTCAGAAATTTCGTTGTCAGGTTCGTATCGCTCTCGATCCTGAGCCTTGGCCTCGCGCAAGCGTCTGGTGCGGCCATGATTGGCACTCAGCAAGGCATACAAAGCGAAGCGCGCGATGCGCGCATCATGCACGTACAGGCAATTCTCTCGAGAACTGATGTCGCCGAACAACTCGTTCTGTTCGGGGTAGATCCGGCGGCAGTTCAGTCACGGGTCGGCAACATGACCGATGCCGAACTGCTTGCGCTCGAAGGCGGTCTCGACAAGCAGATTGCGGGCGGGGATGCCGTAGCCGTCATAGGCGTGGTGTTCATCGTGTTGATCATCCTGGAACTCATGGGCGTGATAGATATCTTCAAGTCCACCTGATGACAGCCGCTACATTACGATTGATCCAGAAGTCAGAAAGAGCCGTCCAAGCGACGGCTCTTTTTGCATTCTGGATACTGTCAGGTTGCAGCACGATGCCGGCGTCTGTCAGCAACTATGGGCCAGCACCCAGCCCGCTCGAACTTGTCGATACGCCCTTTTATTCGCAGCGGCAATTCGAGTGTGGCCCGGCGGCCCTCATGACGGTACTTACGGCTAGCGGAGTTGAAACCACTTTGGATGCCGTGACAACGCAAGTGTATCTTCCCGGGCGCCAAGGCAGCCTGCAAAGTGAATTACTGGCGGCCACGCGCGCGGCAGAGAGAATCCCCTACGTGGTCGCACCTGCACTAGCCTCGCTTACCGGTGAGCTGGCTGCCGGCCGGCCGGTACTGGTGCTGCAAAACCTCGGCGTCAGTTGGGCACCTCGCTGGCACTACGCGGTCGTCATAGGCGCAGATAAGGAAAACGAGCAAATCGTCCTTCGTTCCGGCACAGACGAACGACGTGTAATGCGTACTGCCTTGTTTCTTCGCACCTGGAAACGCAGTGGATTCTGGGCGGTGACCGTGTTGAGCCCTGGCGAACTGCCTGCCGACGCCGATCGGGACCGCTATGTCGAGGCGGTTGCCGGTCTCGAACAGACCGGGCACAACCAGGCGGCGCGTGAGGCATGGCGCGCCGGTTTGTTGCACTGGCCGGATGATGCTGGTGTCCAGTTTGGCTTGGCAAACACCGAGTACGTGCTCGGCAATTTCGCCGCCTCGGAATCTCTCTACCTCGACATGTTGAAAGAAGACAGCAGTTCGCTCATCGCCCGCAACAACCTGGCAATGACACTGGTCGCCCTGGGTCGAAATGACGCCGCGCTGGAGCAGATCGAGATGGCGCTGGAGCACGCAACAGGATCGCCACTACTGGAAATATTGCAGGACACCAGGCGCATTACCTTGGACAGTATGCAAAGCACGGTTGACTAGTCATAAGTACGGCAGCGCACAGACTGCGGTCCGGCATCTCGGCACACTATCTGCAGTTAATGGAGCGAGGAAGAACGTAATGAACATTTTGGTTTGGCTGATTGTCGGCGGCCTGATTGGCTGGGTTGCAAGTGTATTAATGGGCACAGATGGCCGACAGGGACTCATTCTAAACGTCGTTGTAGGTATCGTCGGCGCGGCCCTTGGTGGCTGGCTGTTTGGCGGAGCTTTCGGAGCGTCAACAATCAACCAGGGAAACCTCAGCCTTAGCGGTTTGATGGTGTCGTTGGTCGGCGCAATTCTACTGCTCGCGGCGCTGAAACTATTCCGCGGCGTCACCTCAAGGTGATCGTCGTGTCAAAGACATCTAACCATAGGATAGAGCCAGCGAAATGGCTGCTGCTACTGGTTCCAATGATTTGCCTGCTGCAGGCCTGCGAAAGGAAAGGCGCAATGGAGCAGGCTGGCGAAGAGATAGATGAGGCGATCGAAGATATTGCGGCAGGTGGTGAAACGACTGGCAACAAGATCGATGACGCAATTGACGAAGCCCGGGATGACCTCGACGAAGCAGTCGATCCGGACTGAACGTTGATCAGTCCATGCAAGTATTCGGGTCGCTTGGGACGAGATACTACGAAATCCGGTCCCGTACCGGTATTCAGGAGAGGACGAATCTGATGAATCCAACAAAAACTGCGGCTCTCGTGCTGATGGCTGCCGGCATACTGGCGCTCGCCTACGGCGGCTTCAGTTATACACAAGACACGCACGAAGCCAATATCGGCTCAATGCATATGTCAATTGATGAAACGCGTAATGTCAACGTTCCGGTCTGGGCTGGTGTTGGCATGCTGTTGGTCGGAGGCGTGATTTTTGCTACCGGCTGGAAGCCAAACTAGTTCCGGGTGGCAAGAAATGATGGCCACCCGCCGATGGCCACCCGTCAGGGTGACAGGCCGCCGGAATTCCTGAGTACTCACGCCGCAAATACAGCGCGCGTCCATAAGGTCCAGGACTTGTTGCCTGCCGTGATGCGGTTGTGCGTTGCCTCAGATCAACCCGGAAAAAGACAACAAGTCGGCGCCTGCTATCCGAGCACGCCATCATATGTGTTCTTCGACACTTGGTAGCAGCTACACGACGCCTTCTCCAGGCCGGCGCGGTTCAGTATCGTAATCTCACCGCGTGTATAGCTCAGCAATTTTCGTTTCTGCAGGATACCCGCGGCATTGGTGATACCCACACGACGAACTCCCAGCATTTGTGCCAGGAACCTGTGCGTCAGATGAATGCTGCCTGGCCCGGCCCGGTCATGCGTCATCAGCAACCAGCGGGCGAGTCGCAAGTCCAGCGGGTGAAAGCAGATACATGCTGCCGTCACGGCCAGCTGCGCCTGCAACACATAGACATACCGGTTCAATCTTGCTCGCAACGCCGGGCGTTGTTCGAGTTCACGAAGAAACGTTACAGCGCTCATTCGAAGTGCGGTGCCCGAGCCTTGAACCAGTGCCTGCATGGATGAGGTGTTCATGCCCAGAATCAATGGTGTGCCCAGCATTCCCTCATCGCCAATGAGCGCCAATTCCAGGTTTTCCCGGGCATCAACTGGCACCAGCTGGGAAATGAAACAATCGAGGGGAAAATAGACATGCGAGATACGTTTTTGCGGTTCCGATAGTACCTCGCCCATGGCCAATTCGACCTCGTCACAAGCTGCCAGGAAATGTTGATGATCTCTTCGACTGAGGCCGGCCAATAAGCGATTGTGTGGCATCCGCCTGATTGTCCGTATTCTGACCGGACAGTCTGTGCAGCAGCGAACATTAGGCGCAACGTGTCGAGCCGACAATGTCGGCAACGCTGCTAAAGGAGCGATCGGAACGCCATACCTGGCGGTATATCGGAGAGCAGCCGGTCGAACTCTTTCTTGACCACGGCGTAACATTCGCAAACATGCTGTTCCAGCTTGCGCCGGTCCTTTACCTTGATATGTCCGCGGCTGTAGTCAATGATGCCAGCGGCCCGCAACTTTCCTGCCGCCTCGGTAACTCCTTCGCGTCGAACGCCGAGCATGTTGGCGATCAGCTCCTGAGTCATTGTCAATTCATCGGAAGGCAGGCGGTCAAGGCTCAGCAGCAACCAACGGCATAACTGCTGATCTACCGAATGATGCCGGTTGCATACGGCGGTCTGCGACATTTGCGTGATTAGCGCCTGGGTGTACCGCAGCAAAAGATGCATCATCGGTCCCGCGCGATTAAATTCCTGCTTGAGCTTTTGCGCCGGCAAACGATATCCGTGCCCCGCACTTTGCACAACTGCACGACTCGGTGTGGTCTCACCGCCCATGAATAGCGAAATGCCGAGAATGCCCTCGTTGCCGACCACGGCGATTTCAGCCGACGCACCGTCTTCCATGACGTACAGCAGCGACACAATGGAATCGGTTGGAAAGTAGACGTGCTGGAGTTGTCCGCCAGATTCGTAGAGTGCTTCACCCAGCTTCAACGATACCAACTGAAGGTCCGGCGCAATGCGGTCAAACTCGCTTGCCGGCAGTGCTGCGAGCAGGTGATTTTGCTTTGGGTTGTGTTTGGCTTCCATGATAACGCACCAGCATACGCCATAAACCGGGTTTGTGCGTGCGGTACCGCACACGGGACCTCCGGATCGCTGGCTGACGCTTTGAACGGGTCGAAACCGGAAAAGTGCGTCATCAATACCGTCCCAGCTATCGGTTGTGGAACCAAATTCCTGGTTTGCCTGCACAGCCGTTTCCGCGGCGCCGTGGCTTCGCGTGCCCTCGGGTAAGGGCGTAATTTGAGCCCGAGAAGCTATCGACTGTCTCGTAGCGTTCTATTACGTCTGGCGCCGGGGACAGGCATACTTGCAAGCATGCTGAAGAGGTTTCCCTGTGCGATAGCGCTGGCTACGGTTTTCCTGGCATCGCCTGGCGTTGCTGACGAAACGACATCGGGCAGTGACGAGATCACCGAAATCACGGTCAATGCTCGCCGTGTCGCAAACACGCGTCCGGCCGGTACCTACGCAACACCCGCGACCACGCTCAGGTTCGATCCGCTGACGGAATTACAGTCCCGTGGCCTGGCCGAGGGGCAGTCGGACGTCGCGGTGCGCGGCGGCATTTTCGAAAGTACCGGTTTTGAACTCGGCGCCGTCACCGTCATGGATCCGCAGACCGGTCATTACACCGGCGAGATTCCGATCGATCCGGCACTGGTAACGGCGCCTGCCATTTACCTGGGCATAGACAACGCTATTGCCGGTTTCAATTCGACCATCGCGACTCTGGCGTACGCCTATCGTCCGATTGCTGCTGGCGGTTATGTCGCACTGGGGGCCGGAGACAACGCATTGCGCTACCAGGCATTCCGTTTGGCGCGGACCGGCCGTAGCGCGAACGGCAGCGAGCTCGGGGCCGCCCTGACCGGGGCTTATTCCCAGGGTGACGGCACCGTGCCCAACGGCGATTTTCATTTCGCCCGTTTCAATTTGCAGTTACAACGCATAACCGGTGTGTCGCAATCCGATTTCCTGGTCGCCTACCAGGACAAGTTTTATGGCTGGCCCGGCGCCTATACCGGGTTCGCCGTCCTGCCGGAAACCGATGCAACGCAAACGACGGTCATCGCTGCCAATCATCGCCGGGAATCCGGCAGCGGATGGTGGGAACTCGGCGCCTACTTCCGGCAGTTGAGCGACGACTACGATTTCGATCGCAATACGATCGAGTCGGGCGGGCCCGGGTCGTTCGATCACGAGACGCGCGTGAGTGCTGTCGGGCTGCAGGGTTTGCGAGACAGCGGATCCATCCGCTGGCGCTACGGGGGGCAACTGACGGCCGACGAACTTGTCCGCTCCACGGACCTGACCAATGGATTCTTCGACAGCCGCAACTACGTCAAGCTCGTCGTCGTTCCGGAACTGGACATTCCGATCGAGGACGGCCGCCTGATCCGCCTGAGGGCCGGCGCTTCCTGGGACTACTCCAATCGTGACGGCGGCAGGGTCCTGCCTCTTGCAGGCGTCGCGCTCGTCCGGTCGACGGCTGTGGGGCAAACGGAGGTTTCGCTCGAGTATTCCGGGACCTCGCAGCTGCCGGGTTATACCGCGTTGAATTCGAACCCAACCGGCCTGTTCGGCGGCAACCCGTATCTCGGTCGTGAAACCTCGAGCCAGGTATTGCTGTCGTTGACACACGATGCCAGCGAATGGCAGGGGCGGCTCGCCGTGTTTTCCCGTTCCGACGACGACCTGGTGGACTGGACCTATGCCGAGAATACACCCAACCTGCGCCAGGCAAACCCGGTCGAAGTCGACGTTTTCGGCGTCGAGGCATTGCTGACGCGCCAGTGGAATGCGCTCGACATCGCTGCCGGATACGTCTATCTGGACAAGGATGAGAACTATGGCGCTGCGACCGTCGATGCGAGCTACTACGTCCTGAATTTCGCCCGCCATCGTGCAACGCTTGCGATGCGCTACAGGTTCGCCCGGCGATTCGAGTTTCGCTGGGACAACGAGTATCGCGAACAGGAGCCGAATCCCTTGCGTGTCGGCGATAGTTCCACCTACCTCGCATCGGTATCGCTTGCCTGGCTGCCACAAGGCAGGCAAGGCCTCGGCGCGGCATTTCTCGTGGACAATGCCACCGACAGCAAATACCAGCCATTCCCGGGCACGCCGGCATCCGGACGACAATACAGCCTGAGTGTCAGCTATTCGTGGTAGTCGTTGCCGGTCGGGTGAGCACTGCGGGAGGGGTCCTTTTCCGCCAACGCGCTAAAACCGAGTACCAGCAGCAAGCCGATCTTCACGAGTTCGAGCGATGAGTAGATCGAATGTGCATGCGAGGCTGGCGGCTCGCCACCGGCAAGGATGATGTCGGTGCGTGCGGCAAGCTCCGGTATCAGCCAGGCACCCTGGGCAAGTACGATCAGCGCGAGCACGCCGCAAAATGCCCACCACTTCCGGGCGCGGCCCGAGAGTCGTACGGCGACGAGGAGCAACACCAGCGCGACAAGTTCGGCCTTGTTCAGCGCGGCGAACACGACCCGGCCGACGTCCAGCGCAACCGGTCGGGTGACCGAGCCTGCGGTAAACCTGACCGGCGTCGCGATCATCGAAATACCTATCGTCATACCCGCCCAGAAGAAACAGACCCAGGCAGGACTCAGTAACGCATTGCGAAGTCGGCGAGACACCGACGTATAATGCACGACCCGACAATGAATGGCACTACGATGGCAGAAAACGAATCTCAACTTGCGGCAACGGTCCTGATGATTCGGCCTGCTGCGTTCGAGACGAATCCGCAGACGGCCGCGTCGAATCGTTTCCAGGGCAAGCTACAGGTCTCGGCCGGGCAACAGCATGCCGCCGCAGTCCAGGAATTCGATTGCCTGGTCGGCGCGCTGCGGGAAGCAGGCATCGAAGTTGTCGTCGTCGAGGACACGGCGAAGCCACACACGCCAGACGCGATTTTTCCGAACAACTGGATCTCGATGCACGCTGACGGCCGCGTTGTCCTGTATCCGATGGAGGCGCCGAATCGTCGCGCCGAACGGCGTACTGACATCATCGACCTGCTGGTGAACGCCTATGGCAGGAAAGTGACCGAGGTAATCGACCTGAGTCCCCATGAGGATTCGGGTCACTTCCTGGAGGGAACGGGCAGCATGGTGCTCGATCGCGCCAACCATATCGTCTACGCCTGTCTGTCGACACGCACGCACCTCGAGCCACTGGCAGATTTCGCGCAGCGAATGGACTATGACGTGGTCGCATTCGATGCGGTGGACCGGAGCGGCGTCCCGATCTATCACACGAACGTGCTGATGAACGTTGGCGCGACTATCGCGGTCATCTGCGATGAGGCGATCGTCAACGATGCGAAGCGTGATGCGGTATTAGCGCGCCTGGAGTCGACCGGGCACGAGGTGTTGTCCCTCACGTACCCGCAATTGGGTGCGTTCGCAGGTAACATGCTGGAACTGGTGAATGCAGCCGGCGAGCGTGTCATCGCCATGTCGCGCCAGGCGTACGATGCACTGGACGATGCGCAGACGAAACGCCTGCGGGAAAACGGCCACATTGTCAGCGTGCCGATCGACGTGATCGAAAGGTCTGCAGGCGGCAGCGTCCGGTGCATGCTTGCCGAAGTACACTTGCCCAAATCGAAGCCGTGAGAATGCCATGAGCAAAGACAGGATCCTGATGTGTCCGCCCGACTACTTCACCGTCGATTACGTGATCAATCCCTGGATGGCGGGGCAGGAAGAATCTCTGAGCCTGGACCGGGCAAAACGGCAATGGCTGGCGCTGCGCGACAAGATTGCCGAGTTTGCATCGGTCGTCACGATCGATCCGCAACCGGAATTGCCGGACATGGTATTCACGGCCAATGCCGGCGTCGTCTACGGCAACAAAGCCATTGCCAGCCACTTTATGCCGCAGGAGCGGCGACCCGAGGAGCGTTACTTCAAGCAATGGTTTACCGACAACGGCTACGACCTGCTCGACCTGGACGAAAAGATCGGCTTCGAAGGTGCAGGTGACTGCCTGCTGGACCGGCGGGGTGCGTGGCTCTGGACCGGCTACGGATTCAGGACTGAAATCGAGGCACACGCCGAAATCGCCAGGTTCTTCGACATCGAGGTCGTCTCGATACGACTGACGGATGCGCGCTTCTATCATATCGACACGTGTTTCTGCCCGCTGACTGACGGTTTCCTGATGTATCACCCGCCGGCTTTTGATTATGACTCGCGTATCGCGATCGAAAGCCGTATACCACCGCACAAACGCATCATTGTCGACACGATGGACGCAGGAAACTTTGCCTGCAACGCGGTGAATATCGGCGACCGCGTAATTCTCAACAAGGCGTCTGAACCGCTGAAAGCGCGCCTGATGCTCGCCGGTTTTACGGTTCACGAAATCGAACTGAGCGAGTTCCTGAAGGCCGGCGGCTCCGCCAAGTGTCTGACATTGAAGTTGAACGAGCCACCGTTCGAATGAGTCCGCCGATGGTCGCAGCACATCATTACCAGATCTGGCCCAGGGACCCGGGCGCACATCTATTCGTCGTGCAGGTAACGGTCAGCAATCCGGATCCCGACGGCCAGGTCTTCGCGATGCCCGCCTGGATCCCGGGCAGCTACATGATCCGAGACTACGCAAAGCATGTTGTTGCAGTACGTGCTGAAGCCGACGGGCGCGAGGTGGCCATCGAGAAACTCGACAAGAGTCGCTGGCGCGCCGCGCCGACGGACAGGGAACTGAAATTCACTCTGGAAATCTTCGCGCACGACGAGAGCGTGCGCGGTGCCCATCTGGACGTGACACACGCCTTTTTCAACGGCACCTGTGTTTTCCCGCAGGTCACCGGGCAGGAGCACAAGACCTGCCGACTCGAAATCCACCCACCCGAAGCGCCGCTTGGCAAACACTGGCGGGTCGCCACCTCGATGCGACGCGACGGCGCAGAGCAATACGGTTTCGGCCGATATATTGCGCACGACTACGCCGAATTGATCGATCATCCGGTCGAGATAGGCCTGCTGTCGATCGGCGAGTTCGAGGCGGCGGGCGTGCCGCATGCCATCGCGATCCGCGGCAACACGCGCGTGGACATGGCGCGCCTGTGCCACGACCTGCAAACGATCTGCGAGCATCATCTTGGCTTTCTCGGGGTCCCGGCGGACCTAGATCGCTACCTGTTCCTGCTGAACGCACCGGGCTCCGGCTACGGAGGACTGGAACATCGCTGGTCGTCAAGCCTGATTTGCGGACGGGACAACCTGCCTGCGCGCGGCGACGAGGGCGTGTCGGACGAGTACCGTACCTTTCTCGGCCTGGTCAGCCACGAGTACTTCCACCTGTGGAATGTGAAGCGCATGAAACCGGCGGTCTTTACACCGTATGACCTGGCGCAGGAAACATATACCGGGCTCTTGTGGGTGTTCGAGGGGGTCACGTCGTACTACGACGACCTCGCGCTGTTGCGTTCGGGGCTTATCACGATCGAAAGCTATCTCGAACTTCTCGGCAAGACGATTACCCGTGTTATGCGGGCGGGCGGACGACACAGGCAAAGCGTCGAGGAATCGAGCTTCGATGCATGGACGAAATTCTACAAGCAGGATGCCAATGCGCCCAACGCGATCGTCAGCTATTACGCCAAGGGCGCGCTGATCGCCCTTTGCCTCGACCTGAAGCTGCGCGCCGAAACCGAGGGCGGCAAGTCACTCGACGACGTCATGCAAGCGGCCTGGCGGGAGTGGGGCGAAACCGGCGTCGGTATGCCGGAAGGCGGTTTCGAGGAACTCGCAGCCGAAATCTCCGGGGTAGATCTCGCGGACTTTTTTGATGCGACCGTGCGCGGCACCGGCGAATTGCCGCTCGAGTCGCTACTCAAGAGCCATGGCATCGCGTATCACCTGCGCCAGTCGAGTGGGGGGCAGGACAACGGCGGCAAGCCATCGACGGATGACAACCTGCCCACTGTCTGGCTGGGAGCCAATCTGGGTACACGCAACGGTGCGACGGTGTTTCTTTCGGTAAACAACGATGGTCCGGCCGAGCGCGCGGGCGTCTCGCCGGGAGACGAGTTAGTCGCGCTCGACGGATTGCGCATCAATATGGCCGGATGCGAGGCGCGCACGCGCCGCTACCATCCTGGCGACAAATCGGAAGTGACGGTTTTTCGTGGCGATGAACTGATGTCCATGAAGTTGAAATGGCTCGAAGCGCCGGCCGATACCTGCTACCTGGAAGTGCAGTCGGAGGTTGCCGGCGACATCGAGTTGCGCCGCAAGTCCTGGCTGGGCCAGTAGTGAACTTGCTGTCCA
>Ga0210130_1000090_pt1 | contig 12943 bp, 10 predicted proteins | sample White_ThreeSqC_D_2_FD_185591 | JGI IMG/M metagenome (GOLD analysis project Ga0210130, IMG submission 185591) | Wetland microbial communities from the San Francisco Bay, California, USA, that impact long-term carbon sequestration -... | ecosystem: Environmental > Aquatic > Marine > Wetlands ...
GCAGCGCGCACGGCTGATGCTCGATGCCTTCCCGCACCAGCAATTCGGTGCGGCGCTGGGAGACGTAGAGTCGGTATCCGAATTCGTGTTGCTGCCGACTGACATCCCGCCGACATTCGGCATCCGGGAGGCGACTTACAAGGTCAGGATTACGCTTCGCGATGACGGTATCGGCGGCGCGGGTGAACGCTACCCGTTGCGGCCGGGCATGCTGCTTGCCGCGGAGATCATTGTCGAGGATCTCAGGCTCGTTGACTGGTTGCTGCAGCCTTTGCGGCAGATGGCCTCCTGAGTGCGAGCGACACCCTACCTGGCGTTCTCGGGCCTGCGGCAACTGCCGGTGATTCGCCAGGCTGGCGTCACCGAGTGCGGCCTCGCCTGCATCGCGATGATTGCAAGCTACTTCGGCGGTAACGCGGATCTCGTTGAATTGCGGCGCCGCCACGGTATTTCTCTGAAAGGGGCCACGCTGACGACAATCATGCATATCTGCGAGGCCTTGCGGATCACGACGCGGCCGGTCAGCTGCAAAGCGGCGGAGCTCCGCCAGCTGCGCACACCCTGCATCCTGCACTGGGAATTCAATCACTTTGTCGTCCTCTGCAAGGTGCGGCGCGACTGCGTGTTGCTGCACGATCCGGCCCGCGGTCGTGTGCGCGAGCCGCTGGCGGTGGTCAGGCGTGCGTTCACCGGTGTGGCGCTCGAACTGTTGCCGGGCACCGGTTTCCGGCAGAAGCCGCCGGCACGTCAGTTGCGCCTCGCCGATCTGTGCCGCTTTGATCGTGGATTCCTGAAGACCGCAACGGTCGCATTGACGCTCGCGCTGGTCTGCGAACTGCTGTTGCTGGTTACGCCGTTCTACCTGCAACTCGTAATCGACCAGGTATTGATGCGGGGCGACCGTGCCCTCCTGTCCACGCTCGCTGCCGGGTTCGGATTACTGGTGCTGTTCCAGGTCGTCGCCAACGTCATGCGCCAGCTGACCTTCCAATATCTCGGCCAGACGGCCGCTTTCGACATGTCGTCACGGGTCCTGCACCGCCTCCTGCGCCTGCCGCTCGCTTATTACCGCAGTCGTGAACTGGGAGATATCCAGCACCGCGTACAGTCGCTCGGCCGCATCGATGCGTTTGTCACCCAGTCGGCGCCGGCATTGTTGCTCGACCTGGTGTTCCTGGTACTGGTCAGCGTAATGCTGGTGATCTACGACGCACAACTCGCGGCGCTGGTCATCCTGGTCGCATTTCTTTACTGCGGCTGGCGGGCGCTGACGTTCCAGGCGTGGCTGCACACGTCGCAAAAGCTCGCACGGGCCGAGGCATCGGTGCAGACGCATATGCTCGAATCGCTGCGCGGCGCCCAGTCGATCAAGATGGCGTGCGGCGAAGCCCGGCGCGCGGCCGCCTGGCGTAATCGCCTGGCCGAGAAGATCAATGCGCAGATCGGCCTCGGCAATCTCGCGATTGGCGACCAGGCGGTGCACCAGCTGGCGTTCCAGGGCCTGCGGGTCGTGGTCGTTTTTCTGCTTGCGCGCGATGTGCTGGCCGGTGGCGCCTCGATCGGCATGGTGTCGGCCTTCATTGCCTGGCTCGGCATGTTCGTCACCCGCCTCGGCGGTGTCGTGCAACGCCTCATCGACTATCGTTTGCTCGCGGTGCCGCTCGGCCGCGTGGCCGATATCGTCTTCAACGAGGTCGAAGCATGCGCAGGCGATGACGCTCGAACGGCTCTTTTCAACGGCAGCGTCACAATACGCCGCCTCGGCTTCGCCTACGCGCAGAGTGAAGCAGCCGTGGTCCGGGACTGCACGTTCGCGGTATGCAGCGGTGAGTTCGTCGCGATTCGCGGCTGCTCCGGTTCCGGCAAGAGCACGCTGCTGCGCCTGCTTGCCGGGTTGGAGTCACCGTCGTCCGGTGAGATTCTCTATGACGGCCGCCCTGCCCGGGACTGGCGGGGCGGCAGGCTGCGACACCACGTCGCGACGGTTTTCCAGGACGATGCATTGCTGGCCGGTTCGATCGCCGAAAATATCGCTTTGCTCGACGAGCGCTGCGACCTCGCGCGGGTGCGCCGTGTGGCCGAACTGGCAGCAATCGATGGCGAGATAGAAGCGTTGCCGATGCGTTACGAGACGCGTATCGGCGACCTCGGGGTGGCGCTTTCGACCGGGCAGGTGCAGCGCATCCTGTTTGCACGTGCGCTGTACCAGCGACCGCGGCTGCTGCTGCTCGACGAATTCACCAGCGGTCTCGACAGCAACACCGAGCGCCGCGTCGTCGACACGCTGCGCCGGCTCACTGTGACCCGCATCGTCGTCACGCACAGTGACGTCGTGATGCGCGCCGCGGATCGCATCCTCGAGTTTCGCGACGGCAGCGTCAGTCCCGGTAGGCTGGCGGCAGCTCCGAGTCGTTCTGCAGATAGCGGTCACGCAGCAGCGTCTGTCGGCTGACCATCGGGATCGCGACACCGTTGATGAACACCTGGTCCGGGTAGCTCATCAGTTCGAGCGGGTCGGCCGGCCAGAGCACGAGATCCGCCGCCTTGCCGGCCTCGATGCTGCCGGTCGTTGCCGCGACGCCAAAGATCTCGGCCGGCGACAGCGTGATAGCGCGCAATGCCGTGTCCCAGTCGAGGCCATCGGCGACGGCGTTACCGGCCGCCTGCGTCAGGTTGCGCGCATTGTGCGTCTCGGTATCCGGATCGGAGATCGCAATTTTCACGCCGGCCGCGGCCAGGATGCCGGCGGCACCGCGCCGGGCATTGAGGCGGTCGAAGTTGGCCGGGAGGTTCTGCGTCGGCTGCACGATCACCGGGATGCCGGCGATCGCCAGTTCGTCGGCGAGCATCCATGCCTCGGCGCCGCCGAGAATGATCGCGTTGATGCCGTACTCCTCGACGAAGTCGACCAGCACCTCGATATCGCTGGCCCGGTCGATAGCAACGATCAGCGGTGTATTGCCATTGATCACGCCCTGCAATGCTTCGAGGTCGGTCAGGCTGAAGTGGTAGGTGAAGCGGTTGCCGCTCTCGACGTCGGCGCGGTTCGCCCGGTAGTCGAGCGCTTCGTCGAGTGCGTTGCGCAGCGTGAGCCAGGCATTGGTCCGCGAACCCGCCGAGAAAGCGGCCCCGGTCTCGCCGAGCGCGACGACGACCGCAACGCGGCTGCGCTGCAGGTAATCGGTGTCGCCAAGATTAACGACCGCGGCCAGTCCGGCGAGGATATGCCCGGAGTTACCCGTCTCGTCCGGGTAACCCGGTGTCGGTGCGATGACGGCCCGCGTGACGCCCTCGATACGGTTTACCGCGACCAGCGTCGAGCGCGGGTTATAGGCATCCGCGACATCGAAACCCGCCGTGAACTGGTCGCCGCGCTGTGCGCTGTCGATCGGGTCCGCCGACAAGCCGACCTCGTTGAGGCCAAGCTGGCCGAAAGACGAGAACAGGCCTGGCGTCATGATCAGACCGGACGCATCGAAGATTTCCGCGTCGTCCGGGATCTCGACCTCGGTGCCGACGGCCAGGATGCGATCGCCATCGATGACGACAGTCGCATCCTCGAGCGTCCCCTGCGGGCCGACCGTGTGGATGCGCGCGCCCGTTAGTGCCGTGACCTGGGACCAGGCAGGCATCGCCAGGACGAGTGCGGAAACGATCATCAGCAAACGTGTCATTCCGCACCTCCCGCCGCCGCTGCCGTGCCGAGCGTAAAGTCGGTCACCGGGTTGACGTCTTCATTGCCGCGCTCGTAGGCGAGCGCGCCGTCGATGTAGACGCGCTGTGCGCGCGTGTACACGCTGAAGGGGCTGCCGTCCCAGACCACGACGTCCGCCATTTTCCCTTGCTCCAGCGTGCCGGTAACGTCATCGATACCGAGGGCCTTGGCCGGGTTCCGCGTGATCCATTCGATCGCGCGCTCCGGCGGGATGTCGATGCCGACGCGGGCCGCGGCGCCCATGACCTTGGCGGTTTCCTGGTTCAGCCGCTGGATGCCGATCTCGGAATCCGAATGAATGATGGCGCAGGCGCCGGCGAGGTCGACCAGCGCAGCGTTCTCGCGAATGCCGTCGTAGGCTTCCATCTTGAAGCCCCACCAGTCTGCCCAGACGGCCGCGCAAGTGCCCGATGCAGCGAGCAGGTCGCCGACTTTGTAGGCCTCGACCGCGTGATGAAAGGCCGCGATCTTGTAGCCGAACTCGTTGGCAATCTCGAGCATGACCGACATCTCGTCCCCGCGATAACAATGGTTGTGCACCAGGATCTCGCCGTCGAGCACGCCGGCCAGCGTCTCGAGCTGCAGGTCGCGCACCGGCGCCTCGCCCTGGCCATTGCTCGCGGCTTCGAGCTTGTCGCGATAGTCGGCCGCCTTGATCCAGGCTGTGCGGTAGCCGGCGACATTGCCCATGCGCGTGGATGGCGCCTGTCCGCGGCTGCCGTATACGCGTTTCGGGTTTTCGCCACAGGCCATTTTCAGGCCGTACGGCGCACCAGGAAACTTCATGTCCATGACATTGCGGCCGGGGACGTTTTTCAGCGTCACGCTGCGGCCGCCGATCAGGTTCGCCGAGCCGGGCAGGATTTGCATCGCGGTAACGCCGCCGGCGAGTGCCGTTGTGAAGCCGGGGTCGTGCGGCCAGACGCTGTGCTCGGCCCAGACTTCAGCGGTGACCGGTGCGGTCATCTCGTTGCCGTCGGAATGCGATGGCGTGCCCGGCGAGGGGTACACGCCGAGATGTGAATGCACGTCGATAATGCCGGGCGTCACCCAGAGGCCGCTCGCATCGACGATCTCCGCACCGTCGGCGGCGAGGTCGGTGCCAATGGCGACGATCTTGCCATCGGCCATCAGTACGTCGGCGTTATCAAGCCGTTCACCGGTGCCGGTCAGCACCGTCGCGCCGGTAATCAACGTTGTCTGTCCGGGCAGCGCTTCGTAGCGGCTCGCAAACGGTGCCGGTGTATCGGTGTCCGCGTCCCCGCTGCAACCGGTGCAAACAAGGACGACGGCCGCGCATGCGGCGGTCAGTATTTTCACGTGATCCCCCTGCCATTCGAATGGGCAATGTTTGTCCTTACTATACTATAGGTCCCACCTTTGGGAACTTGAGAGAGATGGACCCGATGTGTCGATGGATTTGCCTGATGTGTGTGCTGGCGTTTGCGGCAGGCTGTGCGAAAGAACCGGTTTCCCCGTCTGCCGCAATGGTGCGCCACACGCTCGAGCACGACGGTCTCGAGCGAGAATACTTCGTCTATCGCCCATCACATGCCGAAGCCGGAGCGTTGCTGCCCGTCGTCATCTTCATGCACGGCTACGGCGGCTCGGCAACAGGCACCGAGGCGGAAGTGACGCAGGGGCTGAATCGCTACGCCGAAGAGTACGGGTATGTCATGGTCTATCCGCAGTCGACGTGGTTCATGTCGGACACGACCGATGGTGCGTGGGAGGTGACGTCCTGGAACCATATCTCCGATGGCTTCGACCGGGGGCCGGCCGGGCCCATTTGTACACCCGATGCCGAGAAATATCCGTGCCCGCCGGAGTGTGGCAGCTGTGGCGAATGTGGCTGGGCCTCCTGCAACGATGACGTCGGGTTTCTCAGGCAACTCGTTGCGACCGTGATACGCGAGGAACCCGTTGATTCTCAACAGATTCATGTTGCCGGTTTCAGTAACGGCGCTTTGATGGCGCAGCGCGTCGCCTGCGAGGCTTCGCAGTTGTTCAGCGCGGCGGCGCTGATTGGGGGCCGCGTGGAGCCCGGCTTCGAATGCACACCGGAATATCCACTGCCGTTGCTGCAGGTCAATGGCGGTGCGGACGAATCCGTGCCCGCGGACGGCCATGCGAGTTCGAGCGGCTACTTCTTTGCGAGCACGGCGTCAACGACCTGGTTCTGGACCGACGAAGCGGCATGCGCTACCGAGCCGCGGCCCTGGGAGATACCGGTAATTGCCGATGAGCCGGTGCAGTGCACGCTGGCCTGTGGTGACACGCAACACCCGGTATTTGACTGCCTGTGGCCCGAAGGCGATCATCGCTGGCCCGGCACGCCGGGTTTTCGGGGGAGTAACGGTTACTGCGTGACTACGCTGCAGGCAGCAAGCATGCCGGAGCAGACCTTGTGCATTGCTCCGGACCCCGATGCGGACATCTGGGGTTCACGGCTCCTGTTCGAGTTTTTTGACCGCTATTGATCGGAGATTTCATTGAATAAAGGTTCCAGGGCAGCCTTTGCCCGTTACGCGTGGGTTGCTTTGCTGGCCCTGGGTCTCGCCGGCTGCGGCCGTGATGCCGCGGTGGAAGAAGCGGCAGCCCCGACGGCGGTAGGCAGTACGTCGGAATTCCGCTGGGTTGCCGAGGGGTCGCCGGCCGGCGAGACGACGATCGTCACGACCGGGGACGGCAAGATGATCGTCAATTCTTTCGTCTACTGGAACAACCGCGAATACACGACCGAGTCTGAACTGCAGCTCGACAAAAACGGACACGTCGTTGCGCAGCGGATCACCGGCATTTCGCCTTTCGGCGCGCCGATAGACGAGTCGTTTGTTTACGCGGACGGCGTTGCGAGCTGGAGTACCGCGGGCGAGAGTGGCAGCGTCACGACCGATGATCCCGGTTTTTACGTTGCGACCGAGTATGGCGCGTTGGGCGTTGAGCCGCTGGTACGCGCAGCGCTTAACGAGATCGATGGTGAGATCGCATTGCTGCCATCGGGTCTCGCGCGCGTCGAAAAACTCATATCGACCGACGTCGACACACCGGCTGGTGAGGAGACACTGACGCTGTATGCGATTTCCGGCCTCGGTTTCACGCCGGCTTTCGCCTGGTTCGATAACTCGCTGGCACTCAGGGTGCTCGACTTTGCCGGCGGCATGGGCATGTTGCCGAAAGGCTGGGACGACAGCGTGCTCGACGAACTCAGCGCGCTGCAGCTCGCCGAGGAAGCGAAGATCATCGAGCGCATGGCGGGCGATCTTGCCACGGTGCTGGATAGCGCCGTGATCTTCGAGAATGTCGACGTCGTCGATGTCGAGAACGGGACGTTGCTGGACGACCATCACGTCATGGTATTCGACGGTGAAATCGTCGCCGTGTCGGGCGAGCCGATCGTGGCTGAAAACGCCTTGCGCATTGACGGCACCGGCAAGTCGCTGATGCCCGGCATGTGGGATATGCACGGTCATTTCGGGCTGGCAGACGGTGTCCTGAACATCGCCGGCGGGATCACGAGCGTGCGCGACGTCGGCAGCGTGCATGAGCAGATCATGGAGCTGACCAGGAAGTTCGATTCGGGCGAAGTCATCGGGCCGAACACCTACCGGGCCGGTTTCATTGACCAGGCCAGCCCGTACGCGACCGGGGACGCGGTGGAGTCGCTGGACGAGGCGCTCGAGCGGGTCGATTTCTTCGCCGCGAACGGTTACATGCAGATCAAGCTCTACAGCTCCATCGACCCGACATGGGTCGACGATATCGCGGAGCGGGCGCATGCTCAGGGGATGCGCGTGAGTGGCCACATCCCGGCCTTCATGTCGGCTGAGCAGGCCGTGCTCGCCGGCTACGACGAGATCCAGCACATCAACATGGTGTTCCTGAACTTCCTCGCTGGCGATCGCGAGGACACGCGCAAGCAACTGCGCTTCACGCTCTACGGCGACGCGGCGGGTGAACTCGATCTCGACAGTGACGAGGTTACGGACTTCATCGACCTGCTCGTCGAGAACGATGTCGCGATCGATGCAACTGCTGCCATTTTCGACACGCAATTGCGGCATCTTCCGGGCGAGCCCGACCCGACCTACGCGCCGGTTATCGAACACCTGCCCGCGACCATCGCCCGTTCGCTGTACAAGCCGGAAATGGACATGGGCGACATGGTGGATGCGTGGGCGGCGTCGGCTGTGGCGCAGGCGGCGATGCTGAAGAAACTGTATGACGCCGGCGTGCAACTGGTGCCGGGCAGCGACTACTTCCCGGCCTTCACGATTCACCGCGAACTGGAGCTCTATGCCGAAGCCGGTATCCCGAACGCCGATGTACTGCGCATCGCCACGCTGGATTCGGCTCGCATCGTTGGAGTGGATGCGACGACCGGCTCGATCGCAGTCGGCAAGGACGCTGACCTGGTACTGGTGGACGGCAACCCGTTTGATGACATCAGCGCGGTGCGGCGCGCAACGCTCGTCATGAAAGGCAACCGCGCTTACCAGCCGGACAAACTCTACAAGGCCGTCGGTGTGCGTCCGTTCGTGGCGTCGGAGTCGCTGGCCATTGCAGATACAGGCGGATAGTGGATATCCAGGCACTCGACAGTCTGCGCATTGTCCTGGACCCGGTCGGCCAGACCGGCGTCGCGCTGGCCCTGATGCTGGTGATGTTCAGCGTTGCGCTGGGTCTGCGAATCGATGACTTCGTTTTCCTGCGCGACAAGCCGGTGCTGTTCGCGGGCGGCGTGCTGGCCCAGGTCGTCGTGCTGCCGCTGGCAACCTTCCTGTTGATCCTGGCCCTGGAGCCGCCGGCATCGATAGCGCTGGGCATGATCGTCGTCGCGTGTTGCCCCGGCGGCGCCGTTTCCAATCTGCTGACCTACCTGTCACGCGGCAATGTCGCCGCGTCGGTCGCGCTGACCGCTACCTCGAGCCTGCTCGCGGCGATCATCACGCCGGCATCCATCCTGTTCTGGTCGGAATCCTACGAGCCGACCGCAACGTTGCTGCACACGCTTGACGTCAGCCCGATGCTGTTCCTGGCACAGACGACGTTCCTGCTCGGCCTGCCGCTGGTACTCGGCATGATCGTTGCGGCCAAGGCGCCGGACGTTGCCAGGCGCATTCGGCAACGCACGGCGGTGCTCGGTGCCGCGGTGCTCGTCGGTGTCATCATCTACGGCATTGCCTATTTCTGGGAGATCCTGGTGCCGGCGTTGCCGCTGATCGGCTGGATAGTGGTCCTGCACAATGCGATCGCATTTATGATCGGTGCGCTGGCCGGCCTTATCCTGACGCGCGCCATGGCTACCCGGCGCGCGCTGACGTTCGAACTCGGGATCCAGAATTCGGGGCTGGCACTCGTGATCCTGCTGAGTCAGCTGAAAGGGCTGGGCGGCGCCGCCGCAATCGCCGCGGTCTGGGGCGTCTGGCACCTGATGGCGGGCAGCTTGCTGGCATTCCTGTTTCGGCAGTACGACGGCGTCAAGGGCCTCAAGTATGCAAGATGAATTTCCGGTCGACGGCGCCGGGTTTCGCCGCGCCCTGAGTTCTTTTGCAACCGGCGTCGCCGTCGTGACGACGACGGACGCGCATGGCGCCCGCGTCGGCATGACAATCAGCAGCTTCAACTCGGTATCGCTGGACCCACCGCTGGTGCTGTGGAGCATTGCCGAGGATGCCTACAGTTACGACGCGTTCATGAGCGCCGACTATTTTGCAGTGCTGGTGCTGACCGAGGGCCAGCAGGACCTGGCCAGCCGTTTCGCCCGCAAGAGCATCAACAAGTTCGAAGGTCTTGAATGCCATGAAGGCGTGCGCGGCCTGCCGTTGTTGTCCGAATTCGCGGCGTGCTTCGAATGCCGGACCGAGTATCGCTACGACGGCGGCGATCACAAGATCATCGTCGGCCGCGTATTGCGTTTCGAGGACCGCGAAACCGACCCGCTGATTTTCTATCGCGGGCATTTCCTGCATAACGGCCGCTCAGCGAAATAGCAGCCTCAGTTTCGCCAGCAGGCCGAGCACAACCAGGTCGATCAGCGTGCCCGATACGAAAGCCTGGAAAAACGCCAGGCGTCGGCTGGCTGCCATTTCGACGACCGGGGCGCCGAGGTAATAGGCTGCTGCCGTCGCGACGATGATGATGGCGAACGCAAAAACGGCGGCGGTATTTCCGAGTGCGGGCCTGAATGTCCACCAGATGGCCATGCCGACCGGCAGCCTGTGTAGAATGATGGCGTGGGCGAGTCCGTTGCCGCTCGCCGGCAGGAGTGCAATGCCGTCGATCAGCGCGTGGATGCAGAGACCGAGTCCCGCGATGAACATGACGGCGAAGTGAGTAGCCCTGGTTGCATTATGAAACAGCTTGCGCAGCACAATCGGAAACAGGATGCCAAGGGCCAGGAACACGAGAGCCGGCAAGCCCCCGGCGGTCACTGCATTCGGGATGATGTGTACGCCGATGATCCAGGCGATGGCGAGGACGACGATGCCGTCGAACAGGCGTTTTGCCAACGGATTGCGTTCGCCCAGCGCGTAAACCAGCGGGCCAAGGAGCAGGGCAACCGTGCTGAGAAGAAGGTTCATGGATCGCATGCTCGCATGATCGGGCTGTGGATTGCACTGTGTTTCCTGACGCTCTCGGGACTCGAAGTCGCGCAGGCACACGGTGGCGTCGTCGAAGAGGATGACGTGTGCGTCATCAAGGTCAACTACCTGCGGGCGCACTTCAAGATCTACCAGCCGCGTATCTCGGGTCACGAACAATTCTGCGAGGATTTGCCGGCCGCAAGCGAGAGCGTATTCGTCATGGAATACCTGCATGATTCGCTGTCATCGATGCCAATCGATTTTCGCATCATCCGCGACGTCACCGGCAAGGGCCGCTTTGCGCGCATGGAGGACGTCGAAACGATTGAGGATCTCGACGCGGCCACGGTTTTCTACCGGCCACCGGAACTCGAACCGGATGTCTACACCGTGGTGTACGAGTTTGCCGAGGAGGGCGACTTCATCGGCATCGTCTCGGCGCGTAACCCGGACAACGGCACTGTGTACGCCGCGGTATTCCCGTTCGAAGTGGGCTTCACCGGCTGGGGTTACTGGCCATTGTTCGTCGGACTGCTGCTGCTGGTCCAGGTGCAGTACCTGGTCATGAGCGGCCGGCTCCGGCGCAAACCGAACGTGTCCTCCGGCACGGCGGTCATACTGGTGACATGCGTAGTGTCGCTGTTGTCCGCGCCGGCGGCATTCGCCGACGACCTGCTCGTTACCTACACGACACCGCAAGGCGACATCCAGATCAACACGATGCACAGCTGGGTACTGCACGTGGAGACCGCTGCCGGTGAGCCGGTGACCGGGGCCGAAATCGACGTCAGCGGTGGCATGCCGGCACACAATCACGGTTTGCCGACGCGGCCGCGTGTTACCGCGGAACTGGGCGATGGCGACTACCAGCTGGACGGCATGCGCTTTCACATGGGCGGTTACTGGGAAGTCGTCGTAACCGTCACCACCTGCGACGGCGAGTCGGTTGTGATCATTCCGTTGCAACTATGATGTCGTGGGTCCTTAGAATCGGCGCCGCGATCCTGTTGGCGGCAACGATCATTCTCTGGTGGCAGTCCCGGCCGGTCCAGCCGGCAGACTGGACCGACGCCGAGATTGCGACGCTGCGGACGCTCACGCTCGCAAGCCTGCCCGAACTGCCGCCCGATGCGACCAACAGCGTGGCTGACGACCCTGTGGCGGCCGAGTTTGGCCGGCAGCTGTTCTTCGATCCGCGCTTCAGCGCCAATGGCGGCATTTCCTGCGCGACCTGCCACCAGCCGATCCGTGGTTTCACCGATGGACTGCCCAAAGGCCAGGCCATCGGCACCTCACGGCGCAACACGCCGAGCATCGTCGGCACCGCCTACAGTCCGTGGCTGTACTGGGACGGCCGCCGCGACAGCCAGTGGTCGCAGGCGCTGTCACCGCTCGAAGACCCTGCCGAGCACGGCAGCAATCGCAAGGATATCCTTGGCGTTCTGGCGGCCGACGAGGCTTACGCCGCAACCTATGCGGAGCTGTTCGGGCCATTGCCCGACGTGGCTACTGCCGACGCTGACGAGATCGACCACGCCTTCGCCAACGTCGGCAAGTCGCTTGCGGCGTTCGAGCGCACGCTGTTGCCGACAAAAGCGGGCTTCGACGACTACGTGGCTGCCGTCGTCGCCGGTGACAGGCAACGTGAAGATGAGCTGTTCAATGCCGACGAAGTCCAGGGTTTGCGCCTGTTCATCGGCAAGGCCAATTGCACGCAATGCCACAACGGCCCGCTATTGACGAACAATGAATTCCACAACACCGGCTTGCTCAACTTTCCGGGGGACGTGCCGGACGTGGGAAGGGCGCGGGGCGTCGACGAGGTGATCAGCGATCCATTCAATTGCCGCGGTGCCTTCAGCGACGACCCTGGGCGCAGCTGCCCGGAACTGGATTTTGCACGTACCGGTGTCGAGCTTGTCGGCGCTTTCCGCACGCCTTCGCTACGCAACCTCGAGAACACGGCGCCGTATATGCATGCCGGCCAGCTCGGAACCCTCGCCGAGGTGCTCGAGCATTACAACATCGCTGCCGATGCAATGATCGGTCACAACGAAGCGCTGCCGCTCGGCCTCAACCAGCGCGAGCTGCGGCAACTCGAGGCTTTTCTGCATACGCTGGCCGCCCCGGTCGCGATGCCGGTGGCCGAGTAATTCAGGCGGGCGGGCGCTCCGTCTCGTCAGCGATCGTGACGATGTGATCGCTGAAAAAGCCGTTGAACTGCGTGATGCCACTGAGGCTGTAGGCGCCCATCGAGCCGAACTCGATGTAGTCGCCGACGTCGATCGCGGCGGGCAATGCGACTGCCGCCGGCAACTCGTCGCTGGAGTCGCAGGTCGGCCCGAGCAGGCGGTACTCGCGGCACTCGCCTTGAAGCGGCGTGCTGCCGCGGTAGCAACGGGCCGAGTATTGCCGGTGCATCTTGAAACGCAACTCCCAGAAAGCGCCGTACATGCCGTCGTTCAGGTAGAGCCGGTCTTCCTTTTTCAATAAAACACGGGTCACTGTCGACATCCCGGGGGCCGCGAGCGCGCGCCCCGGTTCAGCGAGGATCTCGCTGTTGTCTGCGAGGGGCAATTCGTGGCGGATGCCCTTGATGGCCGCGAAGAATTCATCGAGCGGCGGGACCGAGTAGCCGGGG
>Ga0210130_1000093_pt1 | contig 12766 bp, 11 predicted proteins | sample White_ThreeSqC_D_2_FD_185591 | JGI IMG/M metagenome (GOLD analysis project Ga0210130, IMG submission 185591) | Wetland microbial communities from the San Francisco Bay, California, USA, that impact long-term carbon sequestration -... | ecosystem: Environmental > Aquatic > Marine > Wetlands ...
CATCGAGAGCATACGGCGTGCATTCGCAACCCCCCATGGGGGAGCAAGAGACGGGATTGGCTGACTTCGAAATCATAGACACCCTGAGTGCGCTCGAAGAGCTCGCTCGCATCGGGGCCGCCCGGCGCGCGGACCTCTGGAGCGAAACGAAGACGACCTTCGGGACGATCCGCCCGACGCACACCGCGGCGATCTCGAAGTACTGCCGAATCGTGCTCGCGCACAGCGAGGGACAATCGGATTCGGCCATTGCCCGAGCCTTATCCATCAACCGCAAGACGGTCATACTCTGGCGGGACCGCTTTGTCGAGCAGCGCCTGGACGGTATCCGGGTGCGACGTCGCCAGGTTCAGTTCCTTGTTGACCTTGAGGCTCAACTTGTCGAAGTTGGCCGACCCGACACTTGCCCAGCCGTCGAAAACCGCAGCCTTTACATGGCTCATGCCGGGGTACTCATAAACCCGGATTCCGTGACTCAGCAGCGTGTTGATGGTCGCCTTGTTACTGGCGTTCAACGGGCCGTGGTTGCCCTCTGACGGAATGATTACGCGGACATCGACGCCGCGACGCCGGGCTTTGGACAGTTCGTAGATTGTGCGGTCGTCAGAGAAATAGGCGTTCTCAATGATGATGTAGCTCTCAGCATTCTGAATGGCTGCAATTTGCGCCTTGTGGATCTGGGAATCGAACTTCTTCGTCTGCAAAACGCGCACCGGGTAACCCTCCCGGTCAGCATGTTCATGTTTGCCGCCGAGGAAGCGCACGAAGTCTGCCAGGTCGCCGAAAAGGCTGCTGCGCGACCAGGCGCGGTCGCTTTCGTACTGCAATTGATCGACAACCGGGCCGGTAACTTCCATCATCAGGTCGTGCCAGTCGTAGCGATACTCGCGACCGATGTTCATGCCGCCGACAAAAGCCACCCGCTTGTCGATGATCGTTGTCTTGGTATGGTCGCCGGTAAACCAGGGGTTGGTCAGGTTACGGACCTCGACCTCCGAATCGTCTTCCAGGTACAGGCGAATCGACAGCGGCGCGCGGTGATCGGCGGGCAGCGATTCAGGGTCGGCCTGCAGCGCCTGCAGCGTACCGAGGCCGTCGAGCATGATGCGTATCCGTACATCCTCGGACCGTTCTTTAAGGCAATCTGCAACCGTCACTGCATAGTCATCGTTGTCGAAAATATAGGTACGTATGTCGATGCTCTCTTCGGCATTCTCGATGCTGTGCATCAGGCGGCTGAAGTACTCGTCACCGTCGACCAGGAAGCGGATGCGGCCAGTGTCCTGGCGGGTTCCCGTGGTCTTGTCGAGGATTTTCTCGAATTCGGCGAGGTCCATTGGTTCAGCGTCGCTGACAGGCGGGATCGCACCCCTTAACGCGGGCATTTCAACGGTGCTTATCGCGACGCGGCGCAGCAGGCCGCCGGTCGATTTCAGTGCCAGCGAGCCCAGCGCGGCGAAATGCGAAACCGGGCGGTTGACCGGGTTCTCGTAGACCGAACGCGCATAGTGCCAGGTGACATGGCCGCCGAACGCGACTTTCCGCGTCAGTTGATAATCGCTCGCCCCAGCCTCCTCAATGCGCTGGGTATCCGGAGCGCCACTGACGGGTGTGGAAGTGGCACAGCCGCCGGCCAGCAGGAACAGGACGGCAAGCAAGACATGTTTCGACGCGTTTTCCATGATTCGACTCCCGGTTTCGGTTTGCCGGCCGCATCGCCGGCCGGTGAGTCAAATCTAGAGATACACATTCCTAACTAACTGATTAGTAAATAACTTTCTTCGAATGTTTTGCGAATGTCCCTGATGGTTCGCTGAGGTCCGCGCCAGATCGCGCCTAAGTCACTGATTTTTTATCGGTGAACTGTCGACGCGACGTTGCTGGCGACCGCGTCGGTCCTAGGTCGGGAAGGGCGGAACGCCGAAGAGGCGGAGATGAAACCAGGCGATGACGCCGAACGCGACGACCCCTATTGCAAGCGGCGCGATGTCATTACGGAGGGACGTCGGCGCAGGTTTTTGCCAGGCACCATCACGCCGGTTGATCATTACGATCTCCAGCACGGCCCAGATCGTCAGCCCGCCGAAAAGCACGATCGAGCGACTGTCACCGTTGGCCAGAAGGTGTGCAACGCCCCACAGGATAGTCCCGGTCATCTGCGGGTGCCGCAGGAACCGCTTGATGTTGCCCGCGAATCTCGACGAAAAAAACAACACGAGACCGGCGAGTACCAATAGCGAAGTTATCGGGCCCCCGCTGAGGGGTGGGGCGTAGACCGTGCCCGGTACGGCAGCTTTCCAGCCGAAAACGATCAGCACCAGTGATGCCAGTATCAATAGCGAGTAAATGCCGCGATATCCGTTGTTGCCGAGCTTCGCGATCAGCGCCTTGCGGGGCCGGGGCAGGATGGCGGGAAACAGGTGTACGAGGGACCAGGCGAGCACGCCGGCGATCAGCATTGTCATGGACCAGTTCCAAAAAGACCTTGGATCAGGCGAGTATACCGCCGCCAAAAGTCAATATGGTGTCGCGGGCAGCCGGGGCGTATGGTGATCCGACGCGAAACCGCGTAATAACTAGAAATCAAAACAATTCATAAGGGGAACACGATGAGACTATCCGACCTACTCGGCAGGCAGATTGCTGTACTCGCCGCACTCAGCTTGTTGGCCGGTGGCGCCTTCGCACAGGACGAAGACGACGGGGGACCGATGACGCAGGGCGACGATGCGCGGTATCTGAGAATCACGCACGTCAAGTTCGAACCTGGCGCCCGCAGCGATGCGATGGAGATGATCTCAGACGTCTTCATGCCTGCTGGAGAGCTGGCCGGCACACCGCCGCCATTGATGGTGATTCACTACCAGACCGGAGAGTGGGACATGGGGATCGTCTGGGAATTGCAGGGTGGTATGGCGGATCTCGAATGGTACCGTTCGCCGAACAACATCAAATGGTGGGCGGCTCTGGTTGAACTCGTTGGCGGGGAAGACGAGGCGGAAGAAATGTGGGCTACGTACCAGGGGATGATCGCCGAGTCGGTCACCGAAGTCGGGCATGATCATACCGGCGAAACTGAATGATTCGGTAAGAAGAGAGAGCCCCCGCACGGCTGCGGGGGCTTTTTTTATGTGCTGGTCGCACTGAAACGGCTCAGTTGGGTCAAGTAAGTATAAATTGCAGGTGGAGCACAGGTCAGGGCGTGCTATCGTCGTGAAGGGATGAATTCGCATGTTCAATACGTGGAGAACAAAGCAATGAGAATAATTGACAGGTATCGCGCCGCCTTGACAGCAGCTATGGCGCTGGTGGTCATGCTCGGGGTGCCGCTGGCGGCGAGCGCCGACGAGGCCGACGCAAAGAAGATCCTGAAATCGATGTCGGACTACGTTGCAGCGCAGCAGGCGTTTTCGTTTGACTACGATGCGATCCTCGAGGTTGTTACCGTCGAAGCGCAGACTCTTTCGCTGGCAAGCTCGGGCTCGGTGACTCTGAAACGTCCGGACAAGCTAAAGGCAACGCGTGCCGGCGGCTTCGTCAATATCGAGATGACCTACGATGGCAAAACGCTGACATTGTTCGGCAAAGACGCCAACGTCTATGTCCAGGAACCGATGGCCGGGACGATTGATGACCTTGTCTATCAAATTACCGTCGAGAACAACCGGCCTCTGCCGGCTGCCGACCTGTTGCTGACGGACTCCTACGAAGCCCTGATGGCCGGCGTCGTCGACGTCAAAGATCTTGGCAGCGGTGTCATCGGCGGTGTCGAGTGCAATCATTTTGCGTTCCGCGCCGACGAGGTTGATTGGCAGATATGGATCGCCATGGGTGCGGACCCGTATCCATGCCGTTACTCGATCACGTCGCTGGCCATCATGGGTCAGCCGCAGTATAGCGTCCAGTTGTCAAACTGGAAGGCGGGGAAAGACGTGGCGGCGACAGAGTTTTCTTTCAAGAACACGACGGGCGCCGAAGAGGTTGAACTCGAGGACCTTGGCGATGCGCAGGGATTGCCGCCTAACTTTGAAACGGGAGAGTCGGAATGAGCAGACTGAGAAAATGGAGTGTGTTTTTTCTTGCGGCGCTTCTGGTAGTCGGCGCACTTGAAATGGCCGACCAGTATGGCATTCCTGGCGTCGAGAGCGCCGTGCCGGAAGCACAAGCGATTATCGGTCGTCCGTTGACGCCGGTCAGTGTCGCAGGTGTGGCGCGCCGCTCTGTCCGCCGCTGCGCGGTTGGTGTGTACTACTGCTAGTCGAATCCGCCGAGCAGTTTTTGGAGATCGGCAAGCAGCAGTCTTAAAGTGCTGGTGATGAGCACGAATTCAGTATCCTGTCTCGCGACCGGATCGTCGTGATCATCGCCGGCATCTTCCATGCCGAGGAACCGCATCTTGCTGAGTACACCGTGCTCGTCAATAACAACGCTTAACACGTTGTCGTAAACGACCGCGAGATGGGTGAGGTGCATGCCCTCCGCGACATGATTGCGGATCGTCTTGTCGGTCAGGTCGAAACCGTTCCAGCGCACGATTGATCGGGGATCGGCCGCGTCCTGCATGCGGCATTCCCGACCGGCGGCAAACTGTCCAGGGGCATTGCCGAGCAGGATGCGTGTCAGCAGGCCCGCCACGGGTTGCCGGAACTGCAGTGGCCGAATCTCGAGGTCACCGAATGCTGCGCGCAGGCGTCGCACAAATCGGTCGGCGGCGGCGGGTTGCAGCGCATCAATGCCGATAATTTTCCCGCCGGTGTCGACGAAGCCCCACACCCTGTCGGAACGCAACAGCGCTTTGGGCAACAATTCGTCGCGCGTTTCCGCTTTCAGGCGTTTCTTTTCACGTGCACTCGGTGGCTGTTGCATGCGCTCGGTGAACTCGGCGACACGCTCCTCGAGCTGCTCGTTGACTGCAGCCGGTGGCAACACGCGTGACTGGCTGCGCAATTGCAGCAAATCGGCACCGTTGACCCGGCGCGCGAGCAGGGTGCTCGCATCCGGGGCTGGCGGCACCCAGCCGGAACTGCGTTCGGTCAACGGTCCACAGGGCTCGAACGTGGCGTTGCCAAGCGCCTCGGAAACCGCGGATTCGTCGTCGGGCCAGTCGCTGTCGAGCCGGTAAAAGCGTACATTGCGAAACATGCTAGCTGCCTCCCGGCGCTGGCCGGGGAACAGGCTGCATGTTTTGATGAGCTGAAGAGAATCGTCGATTCGTTATGAAACTGTTTATCAAGAACATGGTGTGTGATCGCTGTACGCTGGTGGTTCGGAATGTGCTGTCTGAATTGGGTGTCGAACCTGTTCGAGTGAAACTCGGCGAGGTAGATCTCGGTGATCAGGTGATGGCCGGTGATCAGCTGCAAAAGTTCCGCGAACGGATCGAAAGCCTGGGTTTCGGGTTAATCAGTGACAGGAAAAGCCAGCTTATCGAGAACATCAAGAAACAACTGATTGCGCTGGTTCAGGAACCGGCCGGTATCGAGAAGACGCGCCTGTCTGATTACCTGAGCGAACGATTGTTTCATGACTACGGCTACCTGAGCAATCTCTTCTCGTCGGTCGAGGGCGTGACGATCGAGCATTACTTCATCAATCAGAAAATAGAGAAAGCGAAAGAGCTGCTGGTGTACGACGAGTTGACACTTACCCAGATCGCATTCCGGCTGGGCTACAGCAGCGTGGCCCACCTGAGCCGCCAGTTCAAGAAAGTGACAGGGCAAACCCCTTCCCAGTTCCGGCAAACGCGGGACCTCGGTCAGCGGAAACCGCTCGATAAAGTGTGAATTGTGCAAACTCTCGCCAACAGGGTGTAACGTGGTCGCGCTACGCCACGGTAGACTCAATGTCATCGGGAGTCCTGACTGGCTCCACCACTGACATTGCCACCCGGGAGGTGTGAACATGACTACCAGGCGACTATCTCTTTCCGGTGTTCGTTGCGCGGGTTGCGTCGCGACCGTCGAGCGTGCCCTGCATGGTGTAGGAGGGGTCACGTCGGCCGAGGTGAATTTTGCGGACCGCACGGCGATGGTCAGCGGTGACGCGTCGGCCGAAGCCTTGATCAAGGCGGTATCCGATGCAGGCTACGGGGCCGAGGAACTGCCGGACGAGGACGAAGAAACCGACAGGCGATCATCCGACATGGATGACTACCGCGTCCTGCTGAAAAAGGCAGCCGTCGCGGCTGCCGTGGGTCTTCCGTTGCTGGTCCTTGCAGTCACCGGCAACCTGCCGGGCATTGCGGACGCTACCGGCCGCCTCTTTTGGCCAGTCGTTGGCGTCCTGACCCTGGGCGTGCTGGTTTACTCAGGCGGACACTTTTTCAAAGGCGCGATCAATTCGGCGCGTCATTTAAGCGCCAACATGGATACGCTGATTGCGCTGGGCACTGGTACTGCCTGGGTATACTCGACGGCAATCGTTGCATTTCCCGAAGTGGTGCCGGTGATGGCGCAGCATGCCTACTACGAGGCTGCGGCTATCATCATTGCGCTGATCAATTTCGGTTCGGCGCTCGAGATGCGTGCACGCGGCAAAACTTCGGAAGCAATCCAGCGGCTGATCGGTCTGCAGCCCAAGACGGCCCGTGTCATTCGCAACGGTGTCGAGCAGGACGTTGCAATCGAGGACGTCAAACGTGGGGAGACGCTCCGGGTACGCCCCGGTGAACGTATCGCCGTTGACGGCATCATCACCGAAGGCCATTCGAGTATCGATGAATCGATGCTCACCGGTGAACCGGTTCCGGTACAAAAGGGGCAGGGCGACAAGGTTGCCGCCGGCACCATCAACAAGCTGGGCAGTTTCCTGTTCGAGGCCGAGCGGGTTGGAAAAGATACGGCCTTGTCACGCATCATCGACATGGTGCGTGCCGCTCAAGCCACCAAACCCGCGATTGGCCGGCTGGTCGACAAAGTGGCGGCGGTATTCGTACCCGCGGTCATCGTTGTCGCGGCAATTACGTTCCTGGTGTGGTTCACCCTGGCGCCGGCAGACCAGCACACGTCGCTGGCCATTGTGACGGCAATGACCGTGTTGATCATCGCGTGCCCGTGCGCACTCGGACTGGCGACCCCGATTTCAATCATGGTCGGCGTGGGTAAAGCAGCGGAATTCGGTGCCCTGATTCGAAACGGCGACGCGCTGCAGCAGGCAGGGCGACTGACGACCATTGTCCTCGACAAAACCGGCACGGTAACCGAAGGCACGCCGAGCGTGACCGACCTGGTCCCGGCCGGGGACTGGACCGGCAATGACGTGCTGCAACTTGCGGCAAGTCTGGAGCAGCAATCGGAACATCCGTTGGCCGAGGCGATCCTGGCCGCGGCTCGGAAGAAGGAGCTGCCATTCGGGAAAGTCGAGGCCTTCACAGCGATTGAGGGCCGGGGCGTCGAGGCTGCTGTCGATGGCCGGTCCATATTGCTCGGGAATTCGCGGCTGATGGCGGAGCGGAATGTCGATACCGGCGCAATTGACAACGCGGTGCGGGCCCTGACGGACAAGGGGCAGACGCCGGTGTTCGTCGCCGTGGATGCCCGTATCGCCGGCATAATCAGCATCGCCGATGCCATCAAGGAAGATTCGAAGGCGGCGATCGAGCGCATGCATGCGCTCGGCTTGAAGGTGGTCTTACTGACCGGCGATAACAAGGCGACGGCGGATGCCGTCGCAAAACAGGTCGGCATTGACGAAGTCATCGCCGAGGTGTTGCCTGGCGACAAGGCGGACAAAGTCGCGAGCCTGCAGGAAGAGGGTCAGTGCGTCGGCATGGTCGGCGACGGCATCAACGATGCGCCGGCGCTCGCCCGGGCCGACGTCGGCTTCGCGATCGGTACCGGCACCGACGTTGCAATTGAAAGCGCGGACATCACGTTGATGCGTGGATCCTTGCACGGTGTCGTCAATTCGATCGACATATCGCGAGCGACTCTGCGTAACATCAAGCAGAACCTGTTCGGTGCATTCGTATACAACACGCTCGGCATCCCGATCGCCGCCGGGGTGCTGTACCCGTTTCTCGGCCTGTTACTAAACCCGATGATTGCGGGCGGCGCAATGGCCATGTCATCCGTCACCGTCGTCAGCAACGCAAATCGCTTGCGCTACTTCGAACCGCGCGGGCAGGCACGACCGGCGGGCGACAGCGACTAGAATGTGTACCCGATCGAGGTAATTACATTCACATCGTTTTTCAATGAGTCGGTGCCCGGCGGATCCGAGTCATAGTTGTCCTGAACCTGGAAGTTGACATTGAAAATGCTGGCAAGCTTCCAGCTGATGACGAAGTTTAGGGTCCCACGGAACCGGCTGCTGCCGGACAGGTCCCGGAATGCCTGCAGGCTGACCTGCAGGGACGGTACCCCTGAGCGTGTCTTGAATTTACGAAACGAGATTCCTGCCGTCGCCTCGAGACTGTTGTCGACCGTCGAGCTGTCGGTCACTTCTTCACGATTGTAAACCACGCCGAAATTGCCCAGCAGCAATTCACTCGTTTGCTCGATCATGAAGTTGGATACGCCGCCACCGATAATCGTTCGCAGCTGGTAACCCTGGTCGGGATTGGACTGGATTTGCGCGGTCTCGAACCAGCCCCATTTGTTGGACCAGGGATGGGACATCGAAAATTGCAAATTATGCTGGTCGGATTTTGCCGCTCCCTTCTGCTTGTTGAGGATCGACTGGGCGGTCAGCTGCGCATAGCCGGCCGGGCGCCGATAGGAAATATCTGCGCCGAGGTTGTATTGAAATGCTTCGCTCGATTTTGTGTAGGTCAGGCCAAAGTTCAGCGAGCCGTCCAGACGCTCCCAGAACCCATGTTCGAACGGCACGATTTCGACAATTTTGTCGAGGCCGACTTCGACTGATGCGGGATCGCCGACTATATTCAACAGGCCCTTCTCGCTCGGCACGCCGAGGGTGCCGAACTTCAGGTCGCCTCCCGCGAGCCGGACACGGTATCGATACTTGCTCTGCAGGCCCGTGACATAGCGCCATTGCAGCTCAATGGTGCCGGCCGGATCGGTGTCCAGCGTGATTGTCGCGTACTGGACATCCTTGATTTCACCAACGTAGGTGGCGCCGTCAGTGGTCGTGACGATGTCGGTCTTGTCATGGTCGATGGCGGCTGCGGGTACGCAGACGAGCAACATCAACCCGGCCAGTGCGGCCTGGTGCGACCACGCCGGCCAGCGCAATGCGAATGGGCCTGTCGCGATTATGGCGTCGAATGGTTTGATCACGGATTTCCTGCAGTTCGTTGTGGCAGACGATACCGTATTCCGGCCGTGTTGCGCATGCAAAACGGAAATTGTTCGAACGACCAAACGGGATTCGACGCGGTTCGCCTTCCCGTGATGGCTCTACGAGAGATTAATCGTGATTGAAAGCGCCGAAAAAGCGGGCACGATTTCATGCGTGGCTCCCGTTTTTCTGCCGCTCATTCTGTGGCAGACTTGGTCGAAAATGAATGAGGCGCATCAGCCTCAGCGGCTATTGAGGGAGGAAACCACATGTCAGCCAAGTCACGCTATGCACCATTTCTTGCGATCCTGGCCATCACCGGCACGACGTTCGTAACCGCCGGTTGTCAGACTACCCAGCAAGCGCTCGCCAAGGACGACAATGTGGCCATCAATACGGCGCTGCAACGCGCCCGGTTCGAAATGAGTTGCCCGGATGCGACCGGCACTGTCCTGTCGAGTGACATGTTGCAGCCAGTGCTCTGGCGCGGCATCGAACGCGCCGAGTACCAGATCGGCGTCTCCGGCTGCGGCAAGAAGGCGACCTATGTCGTGATCTGCCCGGAAGGCTCGGATGACTGCCTGGCCACGGCAAACACGGACGAACCGACCAACTAGGAACGACCGGCCGCGGAGGCCGTGAGGCCGTATTGAGCAGAATCCTCCGTATTATCGGCAAATTGCTGGGATACGGATCGATCCTGGTCGTCGCTGTCCTCGTGACCGGGGCCTTGTGGTTGCGTTGGGATGCATCCCGGTCCAGGGATGGGTATTTTGACGAGCGGCATGGCCGCCTGGTGCAGACCACACTCGAATCCGCGACGACGCCGTTCGGGCAATTGACGGAGCGCGTCCTGCTCGAGTCCGACAGTGGGCTGCAGGTATCGATCAGGACCATCCGCGGTCAGGACGTTCCGGGCCCGGTGCCCGTATTGCTTGTCCTCGGTGGGCACCGGACCGGCAGCGACGCCGTCGATCTCTTCGGTGACGTCGGCGCTCGCGTTGTGATCGGCATCGACTATCCCTACGATGGTCCGGAGAAAGTGCGGGGCATAGGACAGACGCTCTCGACCATACCCGTGGCGCGCCAGGCACTGCTTGACACGGTGCCGGCGGTTTCGCTGGTCATCGACTGGCTCGAACAGCAGTCCTGGGCAGATCCGGATCGTATCGTTATCGTCGGTGCGAGCCTCGGGGTCCCGTTCGCGGCGGCCGCCGCCGCGCGCGACGAACGCATCGCTGGCGTCATGCTGGTCCATGGCGCCGCAGATAACCGGGTGTGGCTGGAGGCGCAACTCGAGCGACGCATCGATAACGAGATTCTTCAATATCCGCTCTCGGTGCTTTTGCACTGGACTGCTTACGGGCCAGTGTTCGATACGGGCCGGAACGTGGCAGCGATCGCACCGCGACCGGTGGTCATCGTCGGCGCGCGCGAGGATGAGCGAACGCCTGCGGGCCAAACGGAACTGCTCTATGAGCTGGCCGGGCAGCCGAAATGCCTGCGCTGGACTGAAGGCGCGCATATCGAACCGGGCCGACCGCGAATCATCGCCGAGCTACTTCGGATCGCGGACGAAGAGGAGGATTTTCTGGCCCAAGGACCACCATCCCGGAATTGCAGGGCTGTGCAGTGACCACTGCCGGCTGAAACAAATCAGGCTCCCATAGGGGAGCCTGTATCGTCTGGTGCCCAGGAGAGGACTTGAACCTCCACGACCTAATGGTCACTAGCACCTGAAGCTAGCGCGTCTACCAATTCCGCCACCTGGGCCGGCGAGAACCGCGTACAATTGCCGCGTTGCGGGTGGCGCACTGTACTGAAAGCGGCCGCCGCCTGTCAATTCTCAATTGACCTGGAGTCGGCACCTTGCCACCAAGAAAGAGAAAGACCTCGAAAAAGCCAGCGGGCGAGCCCAAACAAAAAGCCTACAAGCACCCGATACCGAGCCCCAACGAACTGATTGACTGCCTGACCGAGACGGGGCGCCCGCTCAAGGTTGACGCGCTCATGCAGGCGTTCAGCCTGAAGGGGCAGCGCATGCGATCGCTGCTGGCCGACCGCCTGAATGCCATGGTTCGTGCCGGGCAGATACTCGAAAATCGACGAGGCGAGTACTGTCTCACCGCGAAGCTGGATCTCGTGACCGGCACGGTCAGCGCCCATCGCGATGGCTTCGGTTTCGTGCTGCGTGACGATGGTGAGCCGGACGATATCTACCTGTCGGCGCGTGAGATGCGGCCGTTGTTCAATGGTGACCGCGTCGCCGTGCGCATTACGGGCCAGGATCGGCGGGGCAGGGCCGAGGGCGAACTCGTCGACATCCTCGAGCGCGGCATTGTCGAAGTCGCCGGGCAGTTCATCAGAGAGCGCGGCATAGGGCTGGTCATTCCGGACAACCCGAAGATTTCGCACCGCATCCTGATTCCGAAAGGCGAATCGGGCAAGGCCAGGGCTGGCGACATGGTCGTCGCCGAGATCCTCGACTATCCGACATCCGTCGAACAGGCAACCGGGCGCATCACGACGATCATCGGCAGGCCCGACGACAAGGGCATCGCCACGGATATTGCGATTCATTCGAACGGAATTCCTTTCGAATGGCCAAAGGGTGTCTCCCAGGAAATCGGGAAATTCGGCAGCACGGTACCCGCTGCCGCAAAAAAGGGCCGTGAGGATCTCCGCAGTATCGACCTGGTAACGATCGACGGCGCCGACGCACGCGATTTCGATGATGCCGTCTTTTGTGAGTCCACCGGCAATGGTTGGCGCCTGCTGGTGGCGATTGCCGACGTGTCCCACTACGTTGACGTCGCATCCGAACTGGACAAGGAAGCGACCAGGCGCGGAACGTCGGTCTATTTCCCCGACCGGGTCGTGCCGATGCTGCCGGAGGTGTTGTCGAATGGCTTGTGCTCGCTGAACCCCAAGGTCGATCGCCTGTGCATGGTTTGCGAAATGCGTGTCGATAGCGACGGCAAGGTCGCCCGTGCCCGGTTCTTCGAAGGTGTGATGCGTTCCAAGGCGCGCCTGACCTACAGCGAAGTCGACGCATTTCTGACCGGCAAGGCGAAGGATTCCGTGCCGCGCGAGTTGCACGGCTCGATCCGTGAGCTGCACAAGTTGTACCGGGCTTTTGCAACTGCCCGGTCACGGCGCGGCGCCATCGAGATCGACCTGCCGCAGACGCGATTCAAGCTCAACGACAGCGGTGAGATCGAGCGCATCGAGGTCGTGGAGCGCAATGATGCGCACCGGCTCATCGAGGAGTGCATGATTGCCGCCAACGTGCAGGCCGCGAAATTCCTGAGGAAGCATCGCATCCCGGGCCTGTATCGCGTGCACCCGAAGCCGGACCCGGATCGCTTCGATGAATTCCGGCTGTACCTGGTGTCGCTGGGCCTCAAGGTTCCCCATCCACATCACGTGCAACCGCGTCACTTCACCGAGTTGATGCGCCAGGTGAAAGACCGGCCGGACCGTGCCGCAATCAGCATGGCCATGTTACGGTCCCTGACGCACGCCG
>Ga0210130_1000098_pt1 | contig 12456 bp, 9 predicted proteins | sample White_ThreeSqC_D_2_FD_185591 | JGI IMG/M metagenome (GOLD analysis project Ga0210130, IMG submission 185591) | Wetland microbial communities from the San Francisco Bay, California, USA, that impact long-term carbon sequestration -... | ecosystem: Environmental > Aquatic > Marine > Wetlands ...
CGCAAAGTCAGGTGAGCGCTATAGCGATATGCGAAACGTCGACTCAGAACCCCGCCGGAGCGGCGCAAAAACCCTGCAAATATGCGACGATTGCAGGCCGCGGGCCCGACGCAAGAGACTGACGAGCGAGACTTGCAAATGAAACCAAAACGGATACTGATCGTCGGCGGTGGTTCGGCCGGCTGGATGGCGGCGGCCTACCTGGACGCCGTGCTCAATCGCGGCGATCGCAAGGTGGCCGAGGTCGCCCTGATCGAATCGCCCGATGTACCGCGAATTGGCGTCGGCGAAGCGACGATACCGAACATCAATCATCTGCTGTCTGCCATAGGCATCGACGAGCGCGATTTCATGATTGCCGTAGACGGCACGTTCAAGCAGTCGATTCGCTACACCAACTGGCTGCACAACAATGGTGACTATTACCACCACCCGTTCAGCCGCTTCAGCGTTACGCCCATCGACCACTCCGGCGCAGAGTGGCTGCAAAGCGACCGCTCGATTCCGTTCATGGAAACCGTCTCGGCACAGCCCTTGCTGTGTGAATTCGGCCTGTCGCCGAAGACGCCGGACAACAAGCCCTTTGGTTCGCCGTTGAAGTACGCTTTTCACATGAACGCGTTGAAGTTCGCTGACTACCTGACAGAATTGTCGACGGCGCGTGGCGTGAAGCACTATCGGGATCATGTTGTCGACGTCGACATGCGGGACAACGGCCACATCGAGGCAGTCAGGACGCGGGATGGACTGCATCTCGAAGCCGACCTGTTCATTGACTGCACCGGCTTCTCCGCCCTGTTGATCGAGCAGCAATTGGGCGTGGAATTCATCGATTGCTCGCAGTGGCTTTTGTGCAACCGAGCCGTCACGATGCATGTGGATCACGAGTATCACTATCCGGGATACGTAAAACCCTACACGACGGCTACCGCGTTATCGTCTGGCTGGGTCTGGGAAATTCCGCTGCAGAACACGCGCTCGCTGGGTTACGTGCACTCCGGTGATTTCATCTCGGAAGAAGATGCGGAGCGCGAGCTGCGGAAGTTCGAAGGCCCGCATGCCGAATCGCTCACCAGTCGAACTATCCATTTCAAGGTCGGGCGACGGGAAAAAGTCTGGGCCGGAAACTGCATCGCCATCGGCCTCGCCGGTGGCTTCATCGAGCCGCTGGAGTCAACCGGTCTGTACCTGAGCGACCTCGCCTGCGTCATGCTGGCAGAGCATTTTCCTTACACCGACGACTACGAGGCGATGGCATTCCGGGTGAACCGCATCCTGGCCAATCGTTTCTATGAGATTCTTGATTTTATCAACATGCACTACTGCCTGACGCAAAGAACCGACACGGAGTTCTGGCAGGAAGTGCAACGCGCCGAACGCATCAACGACCGGCTCCGGGCCAAGCTCGAGTTCTGGAAGAAGAAACCGCCGTCCCCTTCCGACTTCGAGGACCAGTGGTTTCCGGGGCAACCGGATACGCCGCTCGCGCGAGGCCAGTGGCCGGGCGACAACCGCTCACCCATTGACACAGCGGGCCTGTGGGGCTACACGAGCTATGAAGCGATCCTCTACGGCATGGATTTTCTGCGCGAGGAATGCGACGCGTGGTTTGGTACGAACCGTCCGCGCACGCGCCTTTACCGCCAGGTACTCGCGGCGCTGGATGCTGCCAAGACGCAACTGCCGCCGCATGATCAGTGGCTGGTTAATGTGCTCGGCATGCCCAATTACCGGAAGTCCGGCTAACGCGGTATTTCCGACCTGACAGACTGCAATTTATTTTGGAGAACAACGACGTGGCAACGAACAAAGAACTCCAGGCATTGCGCGAGGCGGCGACGCCGCGCGGCGTCGGCACACAGACAACGGTGTATGCGGACAAGGCAAGAAATGCCGAAATCTGGGATGTCGAAGGTAAACGCTACATCGACCTCGCGGCCGGCATTGCCGTCACCAACACCGGTCACAACCACCCGAAGATCATTGCCGCCGTCGAGGCGCAATTGCAGCGCTTCAGCCACACGTGCTTCCAGGTCACACCGTATGACGTCTATGTGAAGCTGGCGGATCGCCTCAACAAGCTCGCGCCGGGCACGACCCCGAAGAAGACGATTTTCCTGACAACCGGCGCCGAAGCCGTGGAAAACACGATCAAGATCGCGCGCAAGTACACTGGCCGCAGCGGCGTCATTGCCTTTTCCGGCGCCTTCCACGGCCGCACGATGATGAGCATGGCGTTGACCGGCAAGGTCGTCCCGTACAAGGCAGGATTCGGTCCGTTCCCGGCCGAAGTCTTCCATATTCCCTACCCGATAGCGTTCCATGGCATTTCGATGGACGACTCGCTCGCCGCGCTCGACAAGCTGTTCAAGTCCGATGTCGAACCTGCACGCATCGCAGCAATGATCATTGAGCCGGTGCAGGGCGAAGGTGGCTTCTATCCGGCCCCGCCCGAATTCCTGCAGGCACTGCGGGAAATCTGTGATGCACATGGCATCGTGTTTATCGCCGACGAAATCCAGACCGGCTTCGGCCGCACCGGCAAGCTGTTCGCGGTGGAACACGCCGGTATCGAACCCGACCTGATGACGATGGCCAAGAGTCTCGCCGGCGGCTTCCCGTTGTCCGGCGTCGTCGGCAAGGCGGAGATCATGGACTCGGTCGAGCCGGGCGGGCTTGGCGGAACTTACGGCGGCTCGCCGCTGGGCTGCGCCGCCGGTCTCGCGGTCCTCGACGTCATCGAGGAGCAACAGCTGTGCAGCAAAGCCGTTGCGATTGGCGAACAGATTCGGCAATGGGCCCTTTCATTGCAGCAGGACACGCGTTGCATCGGCGACATCCGCATTACCGGCGCCATGTGCGCCATCGAACTCGTCGCCGACAACGACGCGGACAAGCCGGATCCCGATCTCACGAAAGCGCTCGCCGCGGAGGCAACCCGTCAGGGCGTTATTCTTCTCACCTGTGGTGTTCGCGGTAACGTCATTCGTTTCCTGCCACCACTGACGATCGGCGAAGAACTGCTGGCAGAAGCGCTTGTGACACTGGGGCGCATTGTCCGCGAGCTCACCGGCGAGGTGCGCAAAGCCGGCTAATCGCTGCCATCTCACACGCCGCGCAATATGCGCGGCGTATCTTACGTTATGTCAATGTCGGTTTTTGGCGACGGTTGCGGTGCGCTGTCGCAGTGGTACATTGATATGTGCAGTTTCTGTTAGCCAATGATAACGAGTTCGCCCGGGCAAATCCCTCCGGAGCACCGGGTAAACACAGGGATGGAAAAATGAATACGTTCGATTTGTTCAAAGCGCACCGCCTGGCGGTCGCGTTCGTCGTATCACTGATTCTCGCCGCATGCGGCGGCGGTTCTTCGGGGACAGACCCGGTCGACAATACGGTGCCTCAGCCGACGACCGGAACAGTTGGTCTGTTCTTCACCGATGCACCGACGGATTACTTCAAAGAGATCAACCTCAACGTCACGCAGGCAATATTGATTGGCGGCGATGACAGTCAACAGGTGCTGTTCGATGGCTATGAACCCATCGACCTGCTGAACCTGACGAACTACAACGAGCCGATTATTTTCGGTGAAGTCGACGCCGGCACTTATACGAAGTTGCGCCTTGTCATCGACGGGCTGGAACTCGTGCCGCACGAGGGCGACCCGATTTATCCCAAGCTGCCCGCCAACGGCAAGATCGACCTGCTCGACCAGAACGGTTTCGACGTCCTGCCGGGACGCACGCTGATGATTGCGATCGACATGGATGCGAACAAGTCGATCAAGATCACGCAGACCGGCAACGCGATGAAGTACAACTTCCGCCCGGTAGTCAAAGTACAGATCATGGATGCCGGCCTGCCGGACAAGCTCGCACGAGTAGAAGGCAGCGTTGCCGAGATCTACGACGATCCGGCCGGCAGTTTCCTGTTGTGCGATATCGACACGCCGGAAAGTTGCGTCACGGTTGCGACCAGCGGCGACACCAGCATCTTTGATGACGCCGGCCTGGGCACCGAATTCAGCACGCTGGAAGTCAACGACATGGTCGTCGTGATCGGTCGCTACACCACCGAGCCCGATATCGTATTGAACGCTGTCGTACTGGAAATCGGCGGCACCGCGACGCAGATACAGGGCAATGTCGTCACTGCACCGGCCGACAGCCAGTTCCTGGTCATCACTGTTGACGGCAGGGACCTGACTGTCGAACTGCAGCCCGAGACGAAGTACTTCGACGCCAACGGCGAGATCACGGCCGACGCGATCGTGCTCGGCTCCGATGTCGAAGTCGAGGGTGTCGAACCGCCGAAGGCCGATGCAGCGGATCCCGACCTGATCCGCGCGGCACTGGTCTTCGTGGAAGCAGAGGACGACGAGCAACTCAGCGGAACGATCATCGAACCGATCGATGCCGATGAGAGAAGCTTTGGCTTGTCCACCGAAAGTGGTGATACCTGCGTGCGCGTCAATGTCGACGCCGATATCCTGCTGGTCGATGCAGAGAATGCGACGGTCACGATCGGCGAATTCGCCGACCTGGCGGTCGATCAGTCGGTCGATCTCTTCGGTATGACAGCGGAAGACAGCTGCTTCGACGCCAACGAGGTCATCGTCGAAGTCCCCGCCGCTCCCTGATCAATCCGTTGCCGGGCGATGCAGACCTGCATCGCCCGGCAACAATTTCCGGAAGGCAATACCCCGGTTATTCCGGGAACGACGCGGTCCACGCGATGACCGATGCCTCGATGTACGGCAATGGCGTCGATGCCACGTTCAGAACCGTCTGGTTGAATTCGCGCATCTCGAACCTGTCGCCGAGCGCTTCCTGTGCGGCATCGCGCAACGCATTGATCTTCAGCTGTCCCAGCTTGTAACCCAGCGCCTGCGCGGGCCACACGACGAAGCGTTCGATTTCCGAAGTCGCGGTCGCCACGTCGAGCCCCTCGACGCCGACCATGTAGTCAATCGCCTCCTCCCTGCTCCATTTCTTCGCATGCATGCCGGTATCGGCCACGAGGCGCACGGCGCGGTGCAACTCGGCCTGCAACCGCCCCAAGTCTCCGTACGGGTCGTCGGCATACATTCCCATTTCGGCCGCCAGTTGCTCGGCATAGAGCGCCCAGCCTTCGCCGCTGGTGTTCGACCATAGCGCCTTGACCAGGATCGGCACGTCGAGATCGACGAGGGTTGCGCCATCCAGGTGGTGTCCGGGAACGGCTTCATGGTAGCTCAGGGACGGCAACGTCCAGCGCGGGTGCAATGACGTATCGCGAAGGTTGATGAAATAGTAGCCGGGGCGCGAGCCGTCCGGCGCGGGCGCGTTGTAATAGCCGATTGGTGCCGCCGCTTCGCTGAACCCCGGTACCGGTCTTACCTCGACCTTGTGCTCCGGTATGTCGACAAACCAGTTCGGCAATTCCGCGTACATCTCTTCGACCCAGGCGCGCACGTCGGCAAGCAACGCCTCTTTGCCGGCATCATCATTGTCGTACAGGAAGCGCGGCTCGACGTTGAGCAATTGCATGCGCTCACCAACGGTGCCGTCGGTATAGCCGTTGGCCCGCAGTATTTCGTCCATCTCGTGCGTAATGCGATTCACCTCGTCGAGCCCGATGCGATGGATTTCGTCTGGCGACATGGTCGAATCGGTCATTTGCCGGATCATCGCGGCGTACAGGGCATCACCGTTCGGCAGGCGCCACACGCCGGCATCGTGCGGCGCGGAACTGCGGATCTCGCCGAGATAGTCGGCGATACGACCGTAAGCCGGCAGGACGCTCATGTCGATGATCTCCAGCGCCTGGTCTGCATAGGCTTGTGCGTTTGCGATGCCTGCGAGTTCGAGTTTCCCGGTGAACGACAGGTACAGCGGGTTCTGGTCGGCCGCCGGCTCCAGAAAGGCTTCAACCACTTCAAGTGACCGGTCGACGATGAAATCGGGCGGAATAGCGCCTTGTGCAACGCCCTGCCGGTAGCTCTCGAGTGCGCCATCGAGTGCTTCCTCGACACTTGCCAGTCGCAGCAGGAAGGCGTCGGCCTCCGCCTCGTTCGTCACCGGCTGCTGGGAGTTCAGGAAGTTCGGGATGTCTACCGTCGGACCGGAATTCTGCACGATCGGATACGGCAGGAACCATTGCGTCCAGGCGCCATCGGTCGTGCCGTAGTCCACCACCCTGGACGGCGCGAGCATGCCGTCGAAAATCGTCGTTACGATTGCGTAAGTACGTTGCCGGTCCGGGCTCAGCGCCATCGGGTCCACGGTCTTGACGCTGGCCAGCGTCGCCTCCAGCGCGCGATTACGTGCGCGGTTGCCGGCAACGGAACGATCCATCATGCGGGTACTGGTGCCGGGCACGGTGTCTTCCGGGATGCCGAGCTGAGTCGCGGCTTCGGGCACCGCCTCGAAGTATGCGAGCGTCAACTGGTTGACCGCCGCATCAAATGCTTCGTTTGCGGATACCGCATCGACAGGCTGTTCCGACCTGGTGCAGCCGGCGAGCAACACGAATACCGTAACGATCAGGGCGCTTTTCAAATTCATCGGGTCTCCAGGCGGGTTCGTTTTGTAGAATTGAAGCCCGACAGGATGCCTGACGTCCGCCTGCCAGTCACGCGACAATCGCCGTCGCGCTGGTTAGGATTCAATACCGTTTCGACCGTTCGTTCCAAAGACGCAAGGTAATAACCAATGAAAAGAATCGCGGCAGCCGTCGTTCTGACACTCACACTGTTTGTTCTGCACTCAGGCAATGCCGGGGAAACGGAGTCGCATGGCGGGACTTTGCCGGAAGCCCTTGCCCGGGTCGCAGTCGACAACCGCTATCGCCTGGAATTCGACGGGGACACGTTTTCCGGACCGGGCCTCGATCGACTCTTGCATGAAGCTCGCGCAGCGCAGTTCCTGCTCCTGGGCGAAGAGCACGGCATTGCCGAGAATCCGCTACTCGCGGCACAGCTGTTTGCTTCGCTGGCGAGCGATGGTTACGAGGCGCTCGCCATTGAGATTTCGCCGCCGATGGCGCAGGTCATCGATGACGTAATACTCGCCGAAGGCATCGAAGGGCTGCGCGACCTGTTCGCACAACCCGGCGGCGAACCGGCATTCTTCGGCATGGCGGAAGAAGCAGCGTTGCTGGCTGCCGTGCGCGAACTGGTGCCCGGTGACCGGGCTGCTTTCTGGGGACTCGACTACGAGGTCGGTGGGGATCGTACACTGCTCCGGCTACTCGACGAGACACCCAAACCGCCGGCTGCCGAGCAGGCGCTTGAAGTACTCGACGCGGCAGCCGCTGCATCGTGGGCTGAATACGCGGCAACCGGTAACCCGATGTTCATCTTCAGCTTCAATGGCGACCCGGCGCTGGTACGCGCCGTTCGCGATGCCTGGCCTGACCGCGATGACGACACCGACTGGATCCTGACGACACTCGAGGAGACGTTTGCAATCAATCGTCTCTGGATCGCCGGCGAGCACTGGGCGTCCAACCAACGGCGGGCACAACTGTTACGCGCCAATTTCCTGCGCTACTGGGGAGCAGAAACAGGCGCCGGGCACACACCGAAGATTATGGCCAAGTTGGGCGCGAACCACATGGTGCGGGGACGCAACATGACACAGACCTTCGACCTCGGCAGCCTGTTACCCGAACTCGCCGCGACGCTGGGCGGTCACAGTTTCTCGGTGATGATCGTTCCGGGCGACGGTGCCCTGACCGCAGTCCTCAACCCGTCGAACTGGACTTACGAAGCTGCGCCCGCGAAGGACGGGTACAGGGACGGCATCGAGGCAATTACGTCGGCGGCTTTCGCCGATGCGTTCACACTGATCGACCTCCGGCCGCTACGCGATGTGCTGGGCAGCCGGACGCGCGACGCAGGCACGGCACTGATTCGCACCGTGTACGGATTCGACATGCTGCTGGTAATGTCGGGCTCGACAGCCGCTGCCGAGTTCGACCACGATTGAACCGCTAGTACCAGCGGGTGCCCCCGACGCTCATGTAGCCATGACTGCCGATCGGGACACCGACGCTCATGCCGATACCGACATTGCCGGAACAGCCGCCCAGCACCAGGCTGGACAGGAACAACAGGACCAATCCCAGTGACCTGAGCTTTCTATTGTGTGGTTTCTTCATGATTAAAGCGTCCATTTTTGGAGTACCAGGATGGCGCCAGTCGTATCGGCGACGACCGCCATCGTGCCTTCGCGTACTTCAGGCGACACTGGAACCAGGATCGTGCCACCGAGTTCTTCGGCCCGGGCAGCCGCTGCAGCCGGGTCCCGCACGCCAAAGTACGTTAGCCAGGCCGGTTGCCATTCGCTGACCGGGTTCGCCAGGATACCGGCACGATCCAGGCCGTCCTCGGCCAGCATCACGTAGTCGCCGCCCCGGCGTTGCACGGTGCGCGCCTGGTAACCCACCACTTTCTCGTAGAAGCCGATCGCGCGGTCGGTATCGTTGCTCAGCAGTTCATTCCAGACGACGTTGCCCGGTGCGCCTGCGGTCGTATCGTCGTCAGGATCACCGAAACGACTCCGCGCGAGCCCCAACACCGCACCGTCCGTGTCGATGATCGCTGCCACACGGCCCATCGGCACGTCGCGGGCGGCGGCCGCAACGGACCCGCCCGCGGCCTCGCTACGCTTTATGGCGACGTCAACGTCTTCGACGGACACATAGGGAAGCCAGCGAGACAGGTTTGCGCCATCTGCCGGTGGCGCGACGGCGACCATCCCCGCAACATAAGTATCGTTCAGCCGCGCGACGACGTACTCGCCGCCCGTAGGACCTGTCGCCGGCTCGAATGACCAGCCGAAGAGCCCGCCGTAAAAGCGCTGCGCCGCGTCGATATCCTCGGTCACGAGATCGTGCCAGACCATCTTGCCGAGCAGCGGCGATTCGGAAAACGACATGCTGCTGAGGTCCGGCGTGGCCGTGGTGCAGGACGCCGCAAGACCGAAGGCCAGTATGCCGACAGCCAGCAGTGTTGGTGTTTTTTTCATGCAGTGACTCCGGAGCTTTTCAAGGGGTTGTCGCTATGCGTCGAGTTCGCGACCGACACGGCGAATGAAAAATGCAAACATGATGCGCAATAGGCCGACAATAATGGCCCAGGTCGCAATCATGTAGACAATGGCGACGCCGCCTATGCCCGGCCGGAACAACACGAGTAGTGCGAACAGCACGGACAACGCGCCGCTGACATAGAGGATCCACTCATTGCTGATTTCCTTGCGGATCTGCCAACCGAGGTACAACGAAATCAGGCCGGTTGTCAGCGCGAAGAAGGCAATGACGTAGATCAGCGCCAGCATGCTCACCGGCGGCGCCGTCAGCGCATAGGCCCCGACCAGCACACCAAGTGCCCCGAAGATCAAAACCGCAACCCAGCCATCGCGCCCGCGATTTTGCAGCGCACCCCAGATATTGGCCGCGCCGTCGACCAGGATGAACGCCGCGAACACCATCGCGAGAACCAGTAACGCGACACCCGGATTGACGAACGCCAGGATGCCGAACGCAACCGAAGCGATGCCGCCTATCAGGAAAACCCACCATGCGCGCCTGCACATGCGTGACGCACCGGTTGCGAACGCGTCACGTGGCTCTTCACCGGGATTGTTCATTGCTGCTCCTCCTCAACCAGGGCCAGCGCCGCGGCAGTCGCGTCCAACAGCGCATCGGGACCGACCGGGCGGCCGGTGGCGTTCTCCATCCACAAGTCCGGCGTGATGCGCCCGGCCAGGCACATGCGTTCGAACTCGGCGCCGAGATCACCGGACTCCTCTATCTGTTCCTCGATCTGGTGCGCGATCATCTGCCCGATCGGGTAATCGGGCAAATACAGGAACGAATGAATCATGTGCGAGTAGATGCCGAGCAGGCTCACGTCTTCGATGCCAAAAATCGGCGCGTAGAAACGGTTCCACACGCCTCGTGCGATGTCGAGCGTCGCGGCTTTCAGCTCGGCCGGGGTCGCATCCGGATGGTCGTACATCCAGTGCCAGACGCCGATATCTACCAGTGCGACTGCACCGATCTCCGCGGCACCCCAGTAGTCATCCAGGGTTTGCAGCGCGCGCGACTCCTCGGTCGGCGACGTCAGCCCCAGCAGTTCGAGATCGCGTTGCTGGAAGACGAACGCCAGTGCCTCGGTAAACGCAGTATTGGGTACGCCCTGCAGCATGTAGTGATCGATATTGTTCAGCGAGATCGTCTGCTCGACGTTGTGCCCCATTTCGTGCACGGCGATGTTGAAGCCCTTGTAGTCCATGCCATCCGGGCCGACACGCGTGCGCAGATGTGTCTTGGCATCGCGCATCGAGGCACCCCAGGCATGGCCGGACCCGCGCGCCGGATCGACGATGATGTTATCTGCCAGTTCCGCGGCACGCGCTTCATCGAAACCGAGGCCAACGAGCAGGTTCGGTATGTCGGCGGCGTACGCATCGGCCGTCGGGTAGCGTGCCCGGGTAATCTCGTCGAGCTGCGCCTGGCTGTATGTGCCGCTGGGGCGGAAGCCGTTGTACCAGATGTCGAAGGGTTCGAGCGGCCGGCCCAGTCGGGCTTCGATGAGCTCGGCGGTACGCGCGAGAAGCGGCGATGACAAGACGGCTTCGAGCATCGCGACGACGCGCTCTTCCGGAATCTGCCGGTACTCATTGAAACTGCGGTCGATGTGAGTGGGTGCGGTCGGCGAAAACTCGTCGACCAGGCGCGATGCCAGGTAGGTATCGAGCAACACGGCATAACGAGTGTCGGGCTCCGGAGCATTCGATACCACGAGGTCAGCCGGTGCCGGGGAGTCCGCATCCGACACTTGCGCCACGCGCACGACATTCGAATAAGGATCCCAGTCCACGTAAGGGTTGTTGATGACGACTTCCGGAATCGTCTGGTCGACGATGCGCTCCATGACCTTCTGGATCATTCTCTGCTTCGCCAGCGCCGTGGCATCGCCTTCACTGTAGTTGGCCTTGATTTCGTCTCGCAGGTTCCAGTGCGACAACAGCATCATGCCGGGCGGGAACAACCGTTCGCCATTGTCGAGCACGAGATGATGCATCCAGATGTTGTACTCGGCGATGTACTGATCGGCGACGGCACCGGCAGCGGCCACAGCCTGCTGCACCACGGCTGGAATGCGTTTGGCAAAACGATCCGCCAGGCGCGCTTCGGCCCACTCCTTGCGCGTCCAGCTGTCGCCCGAGTCCAGGCGTTCGGCGAGGGACGAAATGGGGAAATTCAGGAGCACGATGAACGCGAGCTTGTTCGCAAAAAAGTCGTCATTAACGTGCGCGGTCGGATCGTACGCGGCAAAAATTTCGTCATACGGCTGAATCGGGCCGCGATCGAGGTCCGACTGTTCCCGGAACGCCAGCAGGATCTCGAGCGAGTGACCGTCGAGTTGCTCCAGCAGGGTCTCGAAGCGCTCGAACATCAGATCGACTGCCGCGTCGTCGCCGGCAAAATTATCCCGTATGAAGGTTTCGAACTCGGCGCGTCCGCCATCCTCCTCCCGCCAGAAACCGGCGACCTGGTCGAGGCCCTGCTGGACGCGACCACGTTGCGCTTCGCCGTAGTCGGCGACGAGCTCGTCCTCGAGGACTGCCATTGCGTCGGGCAACCACGCCTGGTCGGCATGCGCCGCCGGGGCAATCAGCAACGACCACGAAATGGAAAACAACAGGAAAAGGAATGCTGCGGGCCTGGTTGAACGAATCATGCGGGGACCTCCGGTTTTGGCGGGTACTTTAACCGATTCCCTGCAGGCTCGCGTCCTCGAGTTCCTTTAGAAGCCGCTTGCTCGCATCGGCCCGCGGCCTGGAGAAGCGGGCGAACATCAGGTACAGAGCCGGCGTCAGGTACAGGGTGAAGAGGGCCGAAAGCCCGAGGCCACCGAAGATGACCCAGCCGATCGCATGACGCGCTTCGGCGCCGGCACCGCTGCCGAGAATCAGCGGCAGGCCGCCGAGCACCGTTGACACCAGGGTCATGGTCACCGGTCGCAGGCGCCGCACCGCGCCCTGTTGCACCGCCTCCCGCGGTTCCAGGCCACGGTCGCGCAACTGCTCGGTGAACTCGACCATCAACACGCCGTTCTTCGCCATCAGGCCGATGAGCAATACGAGCCCGATCTGCGAATAGATATTCAGCGACGTGCCGGTCAGCAACAACGCGAAGATTGCCGCCGCGACGCCGAATGGCACGATGCAGGTGACCACCAATGCGCTCGTGAAGCCTTCAAACTGCGCGGCGAGCACCAGGAAGATCACGATGATCGCGATAAAGTAGGTAAACGCGACGTCGCGCGAGGTTTCTTCCAGGGTCGCCGCCTCACCGCGAAAAATCAGCGAGATGTCATCAGGAAGCACCTCGTCCGCCAGCGCCCTGAGATCGTCGACGGCTGACTGCAGCGGTAACGAATCCGCTCGCTCGATGTTA
>Ga0210130_1000101_pt1 | contig 12190 bp, 10 predicted proteins | sample White_ThreeSqC_D_2_FD_185591 | JGI IMG/M metagenome (GOLD analysis project Ga0210130, IMG submission 185591) | Wetland microbial communities from the San Francisco Bay, California, USA, that impact long-term carbon sequestration -... | ecosystem: Environmental > Aquatic > Marine > Wetlands ...
CAAAGCCGAGCACCCCGATATGCTCGTGTTCTATCGCATGGGCGATTTCTATGAGCTCTTTTACGACGATGCGCGGCGCGCTGCGGAATTGATCGACATCACGCTGACGGCACGTGGCAAGTCCAATGGCGCGCCGATCCCGATGGCGGGTATTCCTTACCATGCGGCAGACAATTATCTTGCGCGGCTGGTGCGACAGGGCGAGTCCGTGGCCATTGTCGAGCAAATCGGCGACCCGGCAACGATCGCGCGCGGCACCGGTATCCAGACGATCGCCGACTTTCGACGTGCAGATATCGCCGCCGGCGGCCAGGGTGCGCCGTTGGTGCCGCCGTTTCACCGCTGGCTGTTCGGCAGCGAGCAACCCCAGGTCGTGCTCAACATCGGCGGCATTGCCAACATCACCGTGCTGCCTGGCGGTGACAAACCGGTCACCGGCTTCGATACCGGGCCAGGCAACTCGCTGCTGGACCGCTGGATAACCAGGCATCGTGACATGCCATTCGACCGCGGCGGCGAATGGTCAGCGTCCGGCAGTGTGAATGTGCAACTGCTGGAACGTTTTCTCGCCGATGACTATTTTGCGAAATTGCCCCCCAAGAGCACCGGCTTCGAACATTTCAACCTCGACTGGCTGCTGGCTCACGGCGTGGATGCGTACGACCCTGCCGACGTGCAGGCTACTATCTGTGAGTTGACCGCGCGGACAGTTGCCACTGCGATCGAACGGCACGCCAGCGGCGCCCGGAAAGTCCTGGTTTGCGGTGGTGGCGCTCACAACCCGGATCTGCTGCAGCGACTCTCATCGTACCTGCCGGACGCCGCCATCGAGAGCACCGGGCAGGCCGGACTCGATCCGGATTGGGTCGAAGCCAGTGCTTTCGCCTGGCTCGCCATGCGCCGCGTCCGGGGCCTGCCAGGAAACCTGCCAAGTGTGACGGGGGCCAGTCAACAAGTTCAGCTGGGCGCGATACACTCCCCCTGACATGGACAGCCTTTACATTAACCGTGAACTCAGCTTGCTCGAGTTCAACAAGCGCGTGCTGGCGCAGGCCCAGGACCCCTCGGTTCCGTTGCTGGAGCGCCTGCGGTTTCTTTGTATCAGCTGCACCAACCTTGACGAGTTTTTCGAAATCCGCGTGGCCGGGCTGAAGCAGCGCATGGAAATCGGGGCGCCTGCCCAGGGACCGGAAAAAATTTCGGCACAAGAAGTGTTCGACACGGTGAGTGCCGAAGTCGCCGTGTTGATCAGGCAGCAATATGAATTACTGAATGACGTGCTGTTTCCGGAACTAACGGCAGCCGGCGTACATTTCGTTCGCAGCGAGGAGTGGACCAGTGACCAGCGTGAATGGCTCAGCGAGTATTTCGATGAGCAGGTCGTGCCGGTCCTGACGCCGTTGACGTTCGACCCATCGCGGCCTTTTCCTCGCATCCTCAACAAGAGCCTGAACTTCATTATTCGATTGCATGGCAAGGATGCGTTCGGCCGCCGCCGCCACCGTGGCATGGTGCAGGCGCCCCGCTCCCTGCCGCGCATCATCGAATTGCCGGATCATCTCGGCAAGTCCGGCGAGCACAACTACGTCTTCCTGTCGTCGATCATTCGCATGCATGTCGATCGCCTCTTTCCCGGGCTCGAAGTCGACGGCTGCTACCAGTTCCGTGTAACTCGCAACAGCGATCTGTACATCGACGACGAAGAAGTCAGCGACCTCGTGCGTGCTCTCGAGGGCCAGCTGGAGGCAAGCCGTTACGGGGCCGCAGTACGCATCGAAATCGGGCACGAGTGCCCGGACGACCTGCAACAGTTCCTGCTGGACCATTTCCATTTGCAGGAAAGTGACATGTACCTCGTCGAGGGCCCCGTCAACCTGAATCGACTGAGCACGGTTTGCAGTATTCCCGACAGGCCGGACCTCCTGTATCCGCCATTCTCACAGGGTCTCCCGGAAGAACTCAGCACAGACGGCAATATTTTCGACGTGTTGGCGGAGAAAAACGTCCTGCTGCATCACCCTTACCAGTCCTTCGCGCCGGTCATCGACTTCATCGCGAAGGCCGCTGTCGACCCGAATGTGCTTGCGATCAAGCAGACGCTCTACCGGACCGGCGCGGACTCGCCGATCGTCGATCACCTCGTGACGGCAGCGCGCTCGGGCAAGGAAGTCACTGTCGTGATCGAGCTGATGGCACGCTTCGACGAGGCGGCCAACATCGCCCTGGCGAATCGCCTGCAGGAAGCGGGCGCCCATGTCGTCTATGGTCTCGTAGGTTTCAAGACACATGCGAAAATGTTGCTCGTCGTACGTCGCGAGCACGACCGGCTCGTGCGCTACGTCCACCTCGGCACCGGTAACTACCATCCTGTCACGACCTCGGTCTATACGGACTACGGCTACCTGTCGAGCAGCCAGCGCCTCGGCGAGGACGTGCACAAACTGTTCCTGCAACTGACCAGCCTGACCCAGGCGCAAGGCATGACACGGATGCTCGCGTCACCGTTCAACCTGTTCGACGCGCTTATCGCGAAGATCAAGCGTGAAACAGAGAACGCGCTGGCCGGAAAAGCGGCCCATATCATTGCGAAGATCAACGCGGTCAATGAACCGCAGATCATCGATGCACTTTACGAGGCGTCACAGGCCGGCGTCCGGATAGAATTGATCGTGCGCGGAATCTGCTCGCTGCGGCCGGGCGTCGTGGGCCTGTCGGAGAATATCCACGTGCGCTCGATCGTCGGACGATTCCTGGAACACTCCCGCGTCTATTACTTTCTCAATGACGGTGACGAAGAATTCTACTGCTCCAGCGCTGACTGGATGGACCGCAACATGTTCCGGCGCAATGAATCCTGCTTCGAGATTCGCCAGAAGGCGATGAAAGAACAGATTCGGCGGGATCTCGACCTGTTCCTGGCGGATAACTGCCAGGCCTGGGTATTAAACGGCGACGGGAGTTACCAGCGCCTCGAACCGGGCAAGGATAAACGCGTCTCCGCCCAGGAAACGTTTCTCGAACAACTGGCGACGCCGCTGTAGCGGCCGGGATCTCAGGGTTTCCGGAACTTGAAAGCGAAACGGTCCTGGTAGCCGGCTGCCCGCTGGTCGGTATCCTCGAACCAGATTGACGTCAGGTCGTCGTCCGGATTCCGCAACACGTCACTCGCGCCGACGAATTCGAATCCCGCCTCCAGGATTTCGTCCAGCAGGAAATCTTCCGCTATGCGATGCACCTCGCCCGTGTAATCCAGCCCCGAACCTTCCGGCGCGGCATTGTCGAGAACGATGAACTCGCCACCCGGCTCGAGAACATACAGCAGTGTCCGGTACCAGAGCTGCATGTCGTTCTGATCATTCAGGTAGCCATCGTGCAGGCTGAAAAACGCGAGTACGCAATCGACACTGTCCGGCGCGATACCGGCTGCCGCGAAGCGTGCGGCAGGGTCTCGGGGTTCGGCTGGCAGCACGACGACGTTGGGCAGTCGGTTGCCAATGACCCGGTCCGGGTCGAGCCCGTGCGCATAGACGACGCCGTCCTCGCCCACCATGCGAGATGCCAGCTCGGTCGTGTAGCCACGACCGGCACCGATTTCGAGGACGACGTCTCCGGGCGAGATGCCTGCAAATGCCATGACCTCGGCCGGCTTGCGACGGTCGTCTTCCTCACGATCGGATGACGGCCGCTGTGGATCGTCGAGGACATCCTGGAACCCCTGGGCGCCCGCGGCGCCCGCGAGAAAACACAGCATCAGAACAACGATTCGTCTCATGACAGGCACCCTCAAAATTCTGCCGGCGGCATGCCGAGTTCGGCACGCAATGCATCGATGTTTGCATCGATCCTCGCAAAAGTCTCGATGAACCGGGGCTCGCCACTCAGGTCGCGTACGATCGGCTCGTAGCGATCGTCCCAGACAAGTTCGTTGCGCTCATACGCGTCTTCGAGCACTGCCAGTGCACCGTCGACATCACCCTCCAGCACTCGCAACTTGGCATCTGCGGTGTAGAAACCGTAGACCGTGTTCTCGCGGAGCGTTTCGATGTACTTGACTGCCGCGGCGAGGATCTCGTCCGCCTCGGCATCGCGATCCAGTTGGCGCAGGCAATACACCCGGTTCAGCGCAAGATTGACGTTCGCGCGACTCGTGGTCGGCGGCACTTCCCCGTAGATGCGCACTGCATCACCATGCGCCTCACGGAGCGTTGCCAACATCTCTTCGCACCTGCCCTGCGCGGTCTGCATGATCGAGAGCTCCTCCAGGTTGAGCACCGATAGCTGGTTCTCCTGCGGAAGTTCGTCATACATCGCCTGGGCCGTGTCCCACTGGTCGGTGCTCATGTAGAGCCACATCAGGAAATCGCGACCGTTGCGATTCCCCTGCCGGATGGCCTCGGCATCGATTACTTTCAGCGCCCGGAAACGCACAATCGACTCCCAGGGCGGAAACCCGGGATTGGCTTTGAGGGCTCGCTCGTAACTGTCCACTGTCAACGGTCCTTCGAGCATCAGCCTGATCATCACCTCTATCTGGCGGACCCGCGGAAACTGGGCTCCGGTACGCGCGACGAAGTCCAAGAACTCCGGATCGTAATAATCCTCGACCAGGTTTGCCGCGAGGATGGCCGGCACCGGATTGTGCGGGTCGAGCTCAATCGCTTTCCTGGCGCTATCCCGGGCTGCGCGAATACGGCCGAAGCGGCTCAAGAGGCGCGATCGCCAGGACCAGGCCTCCGCCAGGTTCGGGTTGAGCTCGAGTGCCCTGTCGACACTTGTCAGGGCATCCTCGTAGCGGTAATTGTCCGCCTGCAGGTAGCTTTCTGCGACGTAAGCTTCCGCCAGGTTAGGGTCAATCGCCAGCGCCCTGTCGATGTTGCTGCGGGCCAGCATGTGCGATTCTTCCCGCGGGATGCCGTCGAGAAAATGGTCCTCCCGCATGATGATGACGGTCTTCGCGCGCGCAGCCCAGGCCGGTGCAAAGTTCGGATCTGCGTCCGTCGCGGCGCGAAACAGGCGCAGCGCCTCGCGCACCGAATTCCGCTCGGCCTTGCGCAATTCGTGACGTCCCTGCAGATACGCGTCATAAGCGCTCATGTTGGTCACTTCTGTCGTCGGCAGCTGCGCCTCGGCTTCCGTGTCCAGGTGCAACACGAGCGCGTCAACGATCGCCGCGGTGATCTCGTCCTGCACCGCGAAAATGTCGGTCAACTCACGATCGTAAGTCTCGGACCAGAGGTGATACCCGTCGTCGGTATCGATCAGCTGCGCGGTAATGCGCAATTTGCTGCCGGACTTGCGTACCGACCCTTCGAGCAATGTGTCGACGTTCAGCTGCCTGCCTATCTCGGTGACGTCCTGGTTCTGCCCCTTGAAAGCAAACGACGAGGTCCTTGCGGCGACCTGCAGGTTCTTGAGTTTCGCGAGCGCGTTCAGAAGCTCCTCGGCGATACCGTCGGAAAAATACTCCTGCTCCGGGTCGCCGCTCATGTTGACGAACGGCAATACGCCAATGGAGTCGTAGCTTGCTTCCACGACGTCAGCGCCCTCGTCGGTGGCAAGCTCCGTCATCTCCGAGTCGACTTCGTTCGTGGCGGAGAACTTGTCACCGAGCAGAAGCAGCACGGCTACGACCAGCAGCCCGATGACCACGTAGTTGATCCTGCGGCCGGTGTCGGTCGTGATCGACACCGAACGGTCGACGTCTTCCTCACGCTTCAGGCCCTCGGGCGTCACTTCGAAAGCCCAGGCAAGGAATAGCACCAACGGCAGCCCGATGATGCTCAACCACGTTACAAGCGCCAGCGTCCAGTCCGGCAGCTTGAGCGCAGGACCCACCGTATCGGTCACCTGGATCAGGACCCAGGCCAGCAGCAGGTAGGCCGCGCCGACTCTGAAAACGTTGCGGCGCTTGAGTTCTTCGAACAGTTTCATAGGGCGCTCTTATTCTTCCGAATGGTCAAGCATCGGGATTTTTGGATGATTGTCAAACGCGGAAGCTGGTAACTAGCGCAGCTCCAGCTTATACCCGACATCCGCGAGGTACGCGCGCTCCCGATCGAGATCGGCGATGGTCAGCGGATTCAACGCCAGCCAGTCCGGGTCGAACCTGATTGCCAGTGTCTCGTCCACGACCTCTGCCACGGCAGGCGGGTGTGGCACCGGGTTGCGACTGCGGTTCAGCAGCACCGCCAGGCGCAACAGTGCGACGAGTCGCAGTGCCGGCTGCCGCCAGGTGCGCGGCAACTGCGAGAGGCGCGCCGTGTCTATCACGTCACGCTGGCTGCCTATAAGGAATGCCAGAAAACGCTGCTCGGCGCGCGGAAAACCGGGCATGTCGGCGTATTCGGCGATATAGGCGCCATGCCGCTGGAAGCCGTTGTGGGAAATATCCAGTCCGATTTCGTGCAGGCGGGCAGCCCAGTCGAGCATCAGTTTGGCCAGGGGCGACTCCAGTCCCCACCCGGCCGCGCAGTCGTCGAGCAGCTCCGCGGCCGAACGCGCCACCCGCTGCGCCTGCTCTGCATCGACGTTGTAGCGGCTCGCCATCGACTGCACCGTTCGTTCGCGCGCGTCTTCGTGTTGCAGCCGCCCGAGCAGGTCGTACAACAGGCCTTCCCGCAGGGCGCCATCAGATACGCCCATCTTCTTGATGCGCAGCGCGACGAACAACTCGGCGAGGATCGCGAGACCGCCCGGCCAGACCTGGGCACGCCGCTCGGATAGCCCCTGCAACACAAGATTGCTGGTTGAATCGAATGTCAGGACCTTCTCGATCATCGACTCTATCGCCGGCAGCGTGATGCCGGTGTCCGCCAGCCCCAGCGCCTGGGCTACATTTTCGGTTGCCCGTATCGTGCCGGACGCCCCGATAGTCTCGATATCCTGCACATTGCGAAAAAACGATTTCACGGGACGCAGTTCGAGGCGTGCCGCCATGCGCGCCGCATCGAATCCCTCGCGCGTTATCTTGCCACCCGGGAAGAAGCGTTCCGTCATCGACACGCAGCCGAGTTGCAGGCTTTCAAGTGCCCGGGGTGTCGCTGCCTGGCCGAGAATGATTTCGGTGCTGCCGCCGCCAATATCCACGACCAGGCGCATGCCTTCGGTGGGCGGCAGACTGTGCGTGACACCCTTGTATACGAGGCGCGCTTCTTCGATACCGGAAATAACCTCGATGGGATGGCCTAGCAGCGACTCAGCCTCGCTCATGAACGAGGTATCTTCGCGAGCCAGGCGAATCGTGCTTGTGCCGGCAGCGCGAACGCAGGACGCATGCATGCTCCTGAGCCTTTCGCCAAAACGGGACAGACAGTCCAGGGACCGTTGCCTGGCGTCATCCGACAGGTCGCCGGTCGCGGACAGGCCTTCCGCCAGCCGCACGGCTTCCCGGATGCGATCGAGAATCGCGAGCTGCCCGTGGCGCAGCTCGCCGACAATCATGTGAAAACTGTTGGAGCCGAGATCGACGGCCGCGATGATTTCAGACTGCAGGGACTCAGACGGTAAAGGACTGTCCACAGCCGCAGGTGGTTTGGGCATTCGGGTTCCGGATGATGAACTGCGCTCCCTGCAGGTCTTCCTTGTAGTCGATTTCGGCGCCCATCAGGTACTGCACGCTCATCGGATCGATCAGCAAAGTGACGCCCTGGTTCTCCACCTGGCTGTCGCCCTCCTCGACGTCCTCGTCGAACGTAAAGCCGTACTGGAAGCCGGAGCAACCACCACCCGAAATGAAAACACGTAACTTCAGGTTGGGATTGTCTTCCTCGGCGATGAGTTCGCCCACCTTGTGCGCTGCGGCGTCGGTGAATACGACGCTGGCCGGCGGCGGTGGGGCGCTGTGTGCTGCTGTTGTCATGATTTCCTGTCCTGCAGCGGCGTTCAGGCTTCTTTACCGGCGGCCGCTGACTCGTCAATACGACTGGTCTGTTCGAGCAATGGTACCTGACCTTCGGGCTGGTGTACGAGCTTGCCGTTGATCTCCGCACCGATCGCCATCTCAATCAGATTGTAATACACATTGCCAATGACCCGCGCAGTCGGCCCGAGTTCCACCCGCTGGCTGGCGAATACGTCTCCGCGCACGATGCCGTTCAGCACCACGTACGGGACGGTTACGCCACCCTCAACGACCCCGACGTCACTGATGCTCAGCGCCGAATCGGTGTCCGGGTCGGCGGATACGCCGCCATTCACGGTACCGTCGATATGACAGCCACCCCGAAAATGGATGTCGCCACTGATCTTGCTGTTAGGGCCGACGAGCGTCTCTACGACCGTGTGCCTGCGTTGTTTCTTACCAAACATCAGATTCTCCATGCGGTCGTGATCAACGACCGGCAATAATCAGCCCTGGCTGGCTTCCCAGTTGAAATTCTGTTCAATGCTGGCAATCGAGCGCGTCTTCGAGTGCACTTCAACATGAATGCGTTCCGGAGTGAAGCCGTCGGGCAGAACCAGCAATCGGGTGAAATCCTGAAAGTAACGGAACGAGAAAGGCCAGTCTCCGCTGGCGTCCTGTGGCAGGAGATCAGCCAGCGCATAGGTCTTTTCGACCCCGTTCTCGTTGCCCGCGACACTCAGGCTCACGTCGCCGGAGACCTTGCGGTCATGCTGCATGGCTTGCACCAGCACGAGCCGCAGGTTGAATTCGCGTTCATGGCTGCCGCGGGTCAATTTCAGGTCCTGTACCCTGAGGCCGGCATTGCCGTCCTGTGGCGAAACGATGCCGCGATAGAAAGCGATGGCGTCGCGCTGCTCCTGGATCTTCGCCTGCAGCTTGGCAAGACTGCTCTCGACCTCTTTATAGGCTTCCCGATCGATCTCCCGGTGCGTCTCGAGAAGCGCCACTTCCTGTTTCAGGTTGGCAATCTCGTCGTGCAGCGTGTCAATGCGGTCTTCGTAGGCCTGGCGCTCGCGGGCAACATCGACAACATCATAACCTGCGCTGATGCGGCCGAATTCGTAAGTCAGGTACGCGCAGACGAGCGCCAGGCCGAGCAGCAGTGCGCGCGTAATCCAGGTTCGTGCGGCACCGTGTGCCTGCAAATGAGTCTTGGTGGCCAAATCGCTCTAACTTGGTTTCAGAAAGGACATTATGTTACGCGGTGGCCCGCGCTAACAGAAGTGCGCCAGGTCACGGAATTCAAGACTCGACCAATTCATTCCTCAGCCTGTCGAGATCCTTCTCGAACGCCACGCGCCAACGCTTCGGCCACCAGCGAGGCTGTTGTGGCAGGCCTTCGGGATGCACGCAGGGCCCCAGCTCGAAAAGCGCACGCGCGTAAACGCGGCGCTTGAAATAGATAACCTCGTTGACCGGACGCCAGAACCTGACCCAGCGATAGCGATCGAATTCCGGCTTCTCACCGCAATCGAAGCGCACGCGGTTCTCATCGGCCTCGAGGCGCAACATGAACCAGCGCTGCTTTTGCCCGATACAAAGCGGCTTGCTGTGGTGGCGAACGTACTTTTTCGGCAGACGATACCGTAGCCAGTCCCGTGTCACTCCGAGTACGCTGACGTCGTCCGGAGTCAGCCCGATCTCTTCGTGAAGTTCACGAAACATAGCCTCTTCGGGCGCCTCGCCTTCCAGTATTCCACCTTGCGGGAACTGCCAGCCTTTGGTGCCGGCACGACCACCAAGCAACAGCTTGTTGTCTGCGTTCGCAAGGATGATGCCGACGTTTGCGCGAAAGCCTTCAGCGTCAATCCAATCGTTGCTCATTGCAACCGTACTGCAACTCTAATTGCGGTTTACTTTACACTATGCCGCTGCTGCCCGCCCCGGGAGATTTGTGTTGTTGTCCAGCCGCTACGTCGCCCTGCTGCTCGCGCTCTTGCTGACCGTGGCCATCGCGTTCCTGTTCGCGCTGGCCTCCGGCAGCGCGAACATCAGTTTCAGCGACGCGATGAACGCGCTGGTCGCGACCGGACCCGAGCACGTGCGCTCGCTCGTCACCGAGTTGCGCCTGCCCCGGGCGCTCACTGCATTCGCAGTTGGTGGCCTGCTTGCGGTGGCCGGGGTGCTGATGCAGGTGTTGCTGCGCAATCCCCTTGCGGAGCCATACATCCTCGGCAGTTCCGGCGGTGCCGCTGTGGCAGCGCTGTTGGCGATGATTCTGGGCATGGGCAGCGCCGTCATCGACCTGGCAGCTTTCGGTGGTGCCATGGCCGCGACCTTGCTGGTGTTCGCGATCGCGCAGGGAACGGGGAGCTGGACGCCGACGCGCCTGTTGTTGACCGGCGTCGTGCTGGCCGCCGGCTTCAGTGCCGCGACGACCATGCTGCTCGCGCTGAGCCCCGATCAGAATCTGCGCGGCATGCTGTTCTGGCTGATGGGAGATTTGAGTTTCGCCTTCGAACCGGGGCGCTGTCTGGTCGCACTCGCGCTGCTCGTCACCGCCGGCACACTCGGGGCCCGCCACCTTAACGTGCTGGCGAGCGGCGAACTGCAGGCCGAGATCGTCGGGCTGCCCGTCAGGCGCTTTCGCTACCTGATATTCGCGGCCGCAGCGCTGGCCACCGCGCTCTCCGTCACCACGGTCGGCGTCATCGGCTTCATCGGCCTCGTCATTCCACACCTGATCCGGCTGGTCGTTGGCAGCGATCACCGGGTCGTTTTGCCCGCATCCGCGCTGGCGGGTGGTGCGCTGCTCGTCGTCGCCGATACGCTGGCACGTACCGTCATGGCGCCGCGGCAATTACCGGTCGGCGCGCTGACTGCAGCAATCGGGGTGCCGCTATTCCTGGTGCTGATGAGTCGCGTGCGGCAGGAGCGCTACCGGTAGCCGGCACGCTCGGCAAGCAACCTGGCATCCTCGCCGCGAAGGCCGGCAACACCGATATTTCGATCTGTCGGGCCGGGAAGTTCCGGCAGCTCTGCCTCGGCCAGCATCCAGTCGACGAGTTGCTGGCCAGCTTCCGGGTTCCGTGCATGGCGGGTTACGCCGACAGCCCGGATGTCATAGTACGTGGGCGCCGGGGCAAGGCTCGTCCATGACGCGAGGTCGGGAACCGCGGCAACAATCCCAATACGGCAGACGCCCGAATCGAGAGCTGCAACCAGCTCCGCGTCTGATGCAAACGGCGGTGCAGCGAGGTTGTATATCCACCTGCGAACGACGCGTTCGGCTGGCTTTACGCCGAGATCCGCGACCAGCCACCCGAGCAGCGCGCGATTGGCAGGCAGGCTCGAGGTCGTCAGGCAGAGAAGATCTTTCAGTTGTGGCGAGCCGAGGTCCGCATAGGTCGTAACCGCCAGATCCGGCATGTCCCCGGTATGCACGATCAGCAGCGGCCTGCTGTCGATCGCCGCCCACGCATCGTCAGGGTCTCTGAGCGCAACGGGGATTCGCGCCATGGCTGCGTCACCGAGCGGTCGCAGGGCCCCTTCGTCGGCGGCGCGCCAGATGTCGACGACGCCCGACGTGACAAGTACATCCGCGCGCGGCGCATCCTGCTTGTCGATAACCCGTTCGGTGAGCACTGCGCTGTCGCCGGCGACGACAGTGACGTCAAGCCCACTCTGCGGCAGCCAGTCGAGCGCCCGTTCCTCGAAATCTGCGGGCACATAGACGACGACTGTCGCAGCGGGTTGCGAGTCGCAGGCCTGCAAGGCCAGCAGGCAAACCAGCGGAGCGAACAATAAACGCTTCACGCGGCCTCGACGATGACCCGGTCACGACCTGCGGACTTGGCTGCATACAGAGCAACGTCGGCACGCGCCAGTAACGAATCCCCGAGCGTCTTCAGATCATGGACTTCAGGCGCCGGATGCACTTCCGCGATGCCGATCGATACGGTCATCGTGATCGAATCGCCAGACGGCAGATCTATCGGCGTCGCCGCAATCGCCTGGCGAATACGCTCGGCGAGCCGCTGGGCGGACTCGACATCGGTGTTCGGCATCAACACGACGAATTCCTCACCGCCAAAGCGTGCGGCAACGTCGCTGGCACGAACCTGGGAATCTATCCGTTGCGCAAGCTCGCGCAGGACACTGTCGCCCGCGGCGTGGCCCCAGTTGTCATTGACGCGCTTGAAGTGGTCGACATCGAGCATCAGGCAGACGAGCCCGGCGCCGTCCCGGCGCGCCCGGGCGAGTTCTTCCTGGAGACGGACATTGAGGTAACGACGATTGTGCCAGCCCGTCAGGACATCGGTGAACCCGCTGCGCAACAGGCGCGCC
>Ga0210130_1000104_pt1 | contig 11931 bp, 8 predicted proteins | sample White_ThreeSqC_D_2_FD_185591 | JGI IMG/M metagenome (GOLD analysis project Ga0210130, IMG submission 185591) | Wetland microbial communities from the San Francisco Bay, California, USA, that impact long-term carbon sequestration -... | ecosystem: Environmental > Aquatic > Marine > Wetlands ...
CAGCCCACAGTTCGAAGCGGTCGAGATCCATGAAACCACGATCACCGACGGCATCGCGCGCATGCGCCGGCTGGATGAACTGGTCGTGCCGGCGCGCAGCTCCGTGACGCTCGAACGCGGCGGCAAGCACCTGATGCTGCTGCGCCCGGTTGATACCGGCAATACCGTGACGCTGCAGCTCTACAGCGGCGATGCGTTGCAACTGACTTACACCTATATATATCCGACCGAAACGAGCTGATTATGCTGGCCAATGCGTTTGTACTCCTGCAATACCTCCTGCCCCGTCACTGGCTGACGCGGGTCATCCATCGCATTTCCCATGTTCGGAATCGCCGCGTGAAAAACTTCCTGATCACGCGGTTTGCAAAACTCTATGACGTCAAACTCGACGAGGTTCGCCTCGATGTCCCCGACGACTTCGCGACTTTCAACGATTTCTTCGTCCGCGAACTTGCAGAAGGCGAACGCACCGTCGACGCGCACAATGCGTCGATCATCTCGCCCGCCGACGGCAAGATCAGCATTACCGGGAGCTTGCGCAAAGACAGTATCGTGCAGGCCAAGGGCATCGATTACTCGCTGGACGAGTTGCTCGCAACCGATCTCGACGAGGCGCACGCGTATATCGGCGGGCGCTTCGCCACGATCTATCTGGCGCCATATAACTACCATCGGGTGCACGCACCGCTGGCCGGCGATCTGGTGGCCGCACGCTACGTTCCGGGCGACCTGTTCAGCGTCAACGAAGCGACGGTTTCAAAACTCAATGGCCTGTTCAGGCGCAACGAGCGACTGATCATGCACTTCAGAACCGCGCATGGCCCGGCGGTACTGATTTTCGTCGGCGCGCTGAATGTCGGCAGTATCACGACGCCGTGGAGTGGCGAGATCCGGCCGCGCAAGACCGGCGTCGTCGAGGTGCTCGACTTGTCGCGACACCCAACGGCAGTCGGGAAAGGCGATCTGCTCGGCTGGTTCAACATGGGCTCCACGGTGATCCTGCTGTTGCCGGACGGCGTCGCCGAGTGGCGTGATAACCTCGGGCCGGGCGATACCGTGCGCATGGGAGAAGCGATCGGCACGATCGCGGCTCTCGCAAAATGACAGACTGGCGTCCGGCCAGCGGTCCCCGGGCTGCGGCGAACCGGGCCACCCTGTTGCGACGTATACGCGCATGGTTCAGTGATGCCGAAGTCCTCGAAGTCGACACGCCGGCACTGTCGACAGCCGCGGTCAGCGACACCCAGATCGAGAGCCTGGCCATCCCGCAAAGCCAGGTGAGCCCGCTACCGCTGTACCTGCATACGTCACCGGAATTCTGCATGAAGCGCCTGCTCGCGGACGGCTATCCCGACATCTACTCGATCTGCCGCGTGTTCCGCGACGGCGAGGCGGGCCGCCGGCACCAGCCCGAGTTCACGATGATCGAGTGGTACCGGCTCGATTTCTCGCTGGCAGATATCATAGAGGACACGATCGGACTGATCGGGGCGGCATTATCGGACCGGGCACCGGCGACGCCGCCGGTTGTCGTCAACTACCGCGATGCTTTCAAAGACGCCACCGGGCTCGACCCGATAGACACCGAACTCGACTCACTGGTCGCTGCAGCCGGTGCGGATGCGAGCCTTTGCGACGCGCTCGGCACCGAGCGCGACGACTGGCTGGACCTGATGCTCAGCAGCCTGGTCATTCCGGCCTTTCCCGCCGACCGCCTGACCGTGCTGCAGCACTACCCGGCCAGCCAGGCGGCGCTGGCGCGACGCTGCCCTGACGACGCTGCGGTCGCGGACCGCTTCGAAGTGTTCCTCGGCGATACCGAACTGGCAAATGGCTACGTCGAACTTACCGACGCCGGTGAACAGGCGCGTCGCATCGCTGCCGACAACGACAATCGTCGCCGGCGCGGGCGGTCATTGCGACCGACCGACAATGCGTTGCTGGAGGCGCTGGCAGCGGGATTGCCCGCTTGCAGCGGCGTGGCGATGGGCCTGGAGCGCTTGCAAATGGTCCACGACAGGGTTGACGATATACACGACGTGATCACCTTCGCCTTCAACGCCGACCGATGACCAGAACCGATTACCCCCTGCTCGACTCCCAGCTGCGTGCGCTGCTCGCCGACGAACATGATCCGCTCGCGGCCGCCAGCAATTTTGTCGCGCTGCTCTACAACGCCATCGATGACATCAACTGGCTCGGCATTTACGTGCTGCGCGATGGCGAACTCGTGCTCGGGCCGTTCCAGGGCAAACCCGCCTGTGTCCGTATCGCGCTGGGCACTGGAGTTTGCGGTACGGCGGCGGCCTCCCGGCAGACCCAGCGCGTTGCCGACGTGCACGCCTTTCCGGGCCACATCGCCTGCGACCCGGATTCACGTTCCGAACTGGTCGTACCGTTGATCTGCAACGACGAAATGCTGGGCGTACTGGATATCGACAGCCCGTCGACGCGGCGCTTCAGTGCCGTCGATCAGAATGGAGTGGAGACTCTCTGCAGGTCGTTTTGCGAGATGCAGGAAACGCGCAAATATTTTATTTGACGCGGGACACGTACTCGCGTGAACGGGTATCGACCTTGATGGTCTCGCCACGGTCGACAAACAGCGGTACCCGCACGACCGCCCCGGTCGACAACGTCGCCGGCTTGCCGCCGCCGCTGGCCGTGTCACCCTTGACACCCGGATCCGTCTCGGTGATCTCGAGTTCCACGAAGTTCGGAGCCGTAACGATCAGTGGCGTATTGTTCCAGAGCGTCACGCCGCACATGTCACCATCGGTGATCCAGTCCTTCGCATCGCCCACGGCATCCTCGTCGGCCGCGTACTGCTCGAACGTATCGGGCACCATGAAGTGCCAGAACTCCCCATCGGCGTAGAGGTACTGCATCGTCGTGTCCATGACGTCGGCCGCCTCCACCGAGTCCCCCGACTTGAAGGTCTTGTCGACCGTCTTGCCGGTCTTCAGGTTGCGTATGCGCACGCGGTTGAAAGCCTGCCCCTTGCCCGGTTTGACGAACTCGTTCTCGACAATGATGCATGGATCGTTATCGATGATGATCCGCAGGCCGGACTTGAATTCGCTGGTGCTGTAATGTGCCATGATAATTCGCTCTGGTGGACGCCTCGCCGGGGGGCGGCGAGGCGCTATCATACCGGAGTCGCGGCACGGCGCCAGCCGATTTTTGCGCCCGCATCCGGACTAAATCGCCCCGAAACTTGATTCATGTCACGGTTTTGGAGTCCGGTTAGCGACTCACGTGGCGACGTTGTCTAGACTGCAGTCCTCTTAACAAAATACGGATATCAGGGGACTCCCCTACCGTCACCAGGGACTGGGATTTGAACGGGCGCCACAGCATCTCAATTGCCGTACTCACCGAGAATCAGGACGACGTCGCACTGATCAACGGCGCGCTGCGCGAAGCCGGGCATGCCGCCCATTGTCACTGGATCCCCAACCCGAAGAAGCTTGCCGACACGCTTGGCGCGGAGAACGTCGAGCTCCTCATATTGAATTGCGACCGCTACGCGGATTCGATCCGCCAGGTCGTCAAGCAGAAAGACCGCTATAACCCGGAAGTCCCGCTGATTGCCATGCAGGCCGAGGCCTCCGAGACGACGATCGAGGCGGCAATGAAGGCTGGCGCCTGTGACCTGGTGTCGGCAGGACTGAAGACGCGGCTGCAATCCGTCGTAACGCGCGAACTGCGCGCCTTGCGCGTGGAGCGCGCACTGAATTCCACGCTGCAGTCCGCCACCGAGTACAAGAAGCAGCTCAAGGACCACATGGAGTCCTCGAGCAGTTCGATCGCACTCGTCCAGGAAGGCATCTTCACTGACGTCAACGACGCATGGTTGCGCCAGTTCAAGCTGTCGAGCAAGGACGAATTGCTCGGTATGCCGGTCATGGATAATTTCGAACCCGAGAGTCGTGCCGCGTTGAAGGGTGCCCTCGTCGCTACGATTGCGCGCAAATGGCAGCGCGGCGAGAAGCTCATCGTCAAGGCGCATATCGATTCCGGAGAAGCCGAAGAGCTGCACCTCGAATTTCGCAGGATCGATCTCGACGACGGACCTTGCGTGCAGGTTCGCATCGCGCCGCAACTGAAGGTTGCCGAGGAACCGACCAAACTGGTGCATGACGCACTGAAGCGGGATCCGACAACCCTCTTTTTCCACCGGGCGCAGTTCCTCGAGCGCATCACGAAACGGCTGCAGCGTAAGCCCGCATCCGGCACGCATTGCCTGGCGTATATCAAGATCGACAACTTCTCCGACCTGCACGACAAGATCGGCATCATCCAGTCGGAAGAGCTGATAGCGCAGTTCGCTGAAGTCGTCCGCAAACGCATGCGTCCGCGCGACGTCGCGGGTCGTTTTGAGGGCACGTCGCTGATGGCACTGCTCGAACGCGGCAATGCCAATGACGCGCAAGCCTGGGGCAAACAGCTGGTTGATGCCGTCGCCAAGACCACGTTCGAAGTCGGCGACATGTCGACCCACATGACCTGCACCGTCGGTTCCTGTGGCGTCAGCGAGGTGTTCAGCAGTCTCGAGGAGTTTGTCGCGGCGACCGTCTCTGCCTACAAGCTCGGCAAGGACGCCGGTGGCAATACGTCGTACCTCCACGAAAGCACCGACGAAGACACGAAGCAACGTGAATTCGACGCGATCTGGGCGAGGCACCTGAAGGCGGCGCTGATGGACGATCGCTTCCGGCTTGCACAGTTGCCGATCGCAGGCCTGCGCAGCGACTCGATCCAGATGTATGACCTGCTCGTTCGCATGATCGACGAACAGGGCAACTCGGTATTGCCCTCGGAGTTCATTCCCGCGGCATTGCGCACCAACATGATGAAGAACATCGACCGCTGGATGCTGACTGCCGCGATGGACTTTTGCAGCAAGAACGAAGCGGACCGTGTCTTTGTCAGGCTCTCCAGGCAGTCCATTACCGATGCGACGACCGCGTCGTGGATGGAGCAGAAACTCGATGAAGGCGATTTCGACTGCTCGCGGCTGGTCATCCAGGTACCGGAGCGCGAGGCCGCGAAACACATCAAGCCGACACGGGAACTGGTCAAACGCGCGCGCAGGATCGGCATTGGCTTCGCAATCGAACACTATGGCGTCGACCAGAAGCGATTCCAGATTCTCGACATCCTGAAACCCGATTACATCAAGATCGACGGCGAACTGATGCACACGCTAATGACGGACTCCAAGATGCAGGATGCCGTCGGCAACATTGTGAAGGCCGCGCAGCAGCGCAAAATCAAGACGATTGCCGAACGTGTCGAGAATGCCAATGCGATGGCCGTACTGTTCCAGCTGGGGCTCGACTTCATGCAGGGACATTATGTTCACGAGCCCGAGGTCGTTCTCGAGCAGATTGACAGCGTGGTCTCCAGCACGCTGTCGGATCTCGCGGCAGCCAACAGCCAGTAGCCCGGCACAAGTGTGACGTGTGTCACACCGGTCTTCCGGAACCACGCGCTAACAGCAGCCACCCTGTAAAACATAGAATCGGTTCATAGCATTGGAAATCGATCGGTCATAAGCTTTTCCGAGCATGGCCAACGGGGTGAATACAGTGAAAGCAGCAGCGAAAACACAACACCGGAACCCGTCTCCGCACAAACTCACCCGGGCGCAGAAGACGCTGTTGCCGCTGGTTGCCGTCGGCACCGGCCTGGCGATGTCTCCGGCCGTCGCCCTCGAGCTCGGTGCATTCAACGTGCAGTCACGTCTCGGTCAACCGCTGCGGGCCAGCATCGCTTTCGCACTCGCGCCCAACGAACAACTCGCTGATCACTGCATTTCGCTGCGCCCGCCAAGCGGCTGGCCCGGCATCGGCGACGCCAGCATTCGTATTGCGAATGGCGCCATCCTGGTTACCGGCAACACGCCGATTCGCGAACCGTTGGTTGCGACGCGTGTCGTGATCAACTGCCCGTACGCGCCGAACCTCAGCCGCGAGTATTCCTTGTTCATCGACCCGGCCGAAGTCGCGCCGGCAGCCGCAGTCGCAGCTGCTGCCATGACAGCTTCCAGTGCACCGGCGACGGCCAGTGCTTCGACCGCGCCACGCGAGGCGACACGAACCGCAGCCCGCAAGGCGCCGTCAGGCGAAGCGATTGATAAAGGGAGCCGCTATCGCGTTCAGCCCGGCGACTCACTATCGGCGATTGCCGGACGCATACAGAACCGTCCGATTGGCCTCTGGCCTGCCGTAAACGCCATTTTCGAGGCCAATCCCGATGCGTTCATGGGCAACGACCCGAACCAGTTGAAAGCCGGTGCCTGGCTGACGATCCCCGAGTTTGCCGGGACAGCGCCTGCACCGGTCGCCGTCGCGAACGATACCGCGGCGATCCCGGCAGGCACCGGGGCCGCAGCGAGCGACTCCGGCTCCGTCTACGAGACTGCCGCTGCAGGCAGCTCGCAAGCCGCAAGCAGCACGATTGTCGACCAGGCCAATGTCGATGAACCTGTCGGCGCGACTGTCGAGCAGCCGGTCACCACCGCACTCGACCTCGAATACCCCGACCTGCTGGTCGGGGCAACCACCGATGACCTGCAGCCCGGAGACGTTGTTACGATCAACGACTCTGCGGTTGTGGCGCCTGTGACCAGTGTCGCGATCCCGGACACGGCGCTGCCTGGCCCGACGACAACGTCATTGTCGCCGAACGTCACCACGGCGATCGTCAGCACGCAGCCCCGAGCCGAGTCCTCACCGCTGTGGATCTGGCTGGCAGGCAGCGGTATCGGCATCATTCTCGGTCTCGTCCTGTTCGGCCGCCGATTGCGCGAGCGCTTCGGCTCGACGCCGGTCGCCGCCGTTGCTGCTGCCACCCATGCACGGCGCGTCGGTGACAATGCCACCGATGACAGCATGATCATCGCCGAGGAGACCAATTACGACCTGGAAGACGACTCGCCGACCGAAGAGAATCTTGCGCTGGATGCCGATCTCATCCTGGGCACCGGTCTCGAACAGGGTACCGACGTCGACATCGCGCAGGATTTCGGATTTGCGGCGACCACGAACCTCGATATCGAACTGCCGTTCGAGCCCGAAGCGTCGATCGGTGACAGCGAGACCGACATCATCCCGCCACTGCGTACCGACGAAGTCAGTATTCTCGAGAGCGAAGTGCTGCCCGAGGACAACGACTACGATATGTCGGTGATCATGGATGCGACGAAAATGCCGCAGCCGGAAGACGTTACCGAGCGCGACTTGATGGCCGTGCCAGTCGATACCGGCGACGACACGATCGAGACCGACAGCTATACGATCAGCAAGGAAGTCGACTACAACATTCTCGAGCAGGACTACGAAGACGAAATGACGGCGACGCAGGCCCTGAACCTTGAGATCGAACGTGCAGCGAGCGAGCTGGCCGAAAGACTCGAGGCCGACAGCATCGCCGACGAGACGGCCGCGCTGCCGCTCGCGACGGTGACCGAGCTCGACGTGACGACGCAGTTGCCGCTGAGTAGCAGGCAACCCGTTACAGACAGCGACGAGACCGCAGCCAATGAAGCGATTACCGTCAACATGTCCGCCGATGACAAGACAGCCGAGATGCTGTGTGCCGGCAATGACGACACGATCGAGATGGAAGCCGAGGGCGGCAAGCTCGATACGAAAATCGGGTAGCCTGCCCCGGTCCGGCTACTCGATACCTGCCAGTCGCACGACCTTGCGCCAACCCTGTGGCAGTAACGAGCCGCGCAACGCGCGATCGCCGTAATAATCGTCAAGGTCGTTCCACTTCAGAGTCATCGTGCGCGTGCCGGTGTCCACCTGCAAGCAGCCTTCTTCCGGCACGACAGCCGCCGCGACCATCTGCTCTTCACCGGCCTTGTACTTCTTGCCCGGAATGTTGATCAGCTTGTTACCCTTGCCCTTCGCCAGTTCCGGCAGCTCTTCCATTTCGAATAACAACAGGCGACCGATCGAGCTGACAGCCGCAATCAGGCATTCCTTGCCGGCCGGGACTGGCGCCGGCACGACTGCCTTGCCGCCGGCCGGCACGCGCAGAATCGCCTTGCCCGCCCTGTTCCTGGACGCGAGGTCGCCAAGCGTCGTGATAAAACCGTATCCGGCATCGCTGGCCAGCAGGTATTTCTGCTCGTTGTCGCCGACCATCGCGCCGCAGAATACGGCCCCGTCCGGCGGCCGGAAGCGACTCGACAGGGGCTCGCCCTGCCCACGCGCGGACGGCAGCGTTCCGGCGATGACGCTGTAGACGCGCCCGGTGCTGTCGATGAACATGGCGAGCTGATTGCTGCGACCCTGGGCCGCGGCCAGGAACGCATCGCCGGAGCGATAACTCAACGTCGCCGGGTCGATTTCATGACCCTTCGCAGCGCGGGCATAGCCCGCCTCGGACAGCACGACGGTTACCGGTTCGCTCGACACCAGCTGCGTTTCATCCAGCGCCTGTGCAGCCTCGCGCTCGACGATCGCCGTGCGCCGCGCATCGCCGTACGCTGCAGCATCTTCGACGATTTCGTTCTTGATCAGCGTCTTCAGGCGCGCCGCGCTATTCAGGATCTTGTCGAGCAAATTGCGTTCTTCACGCAATTCATCCTGTTCGCCGCGGATCTTCATTTCCTCGAGCTTCGCCAGGTTGCGCAAGCGCAGGTTCAAGATCGCTTCGGCCTGGATATCGCTCAGCTTGAAGCGCTTCATCAGCACCGGTTTCGGTTCGTCTTCCTGCCGAATGATTGCGATGACTTCGTCGATGTTCAGGTACGCGACCAGCAGGCCATCGAGAATATGCAGCCGGTCATCGACGATCTGCAGGCGATAGGTCAGGCGTCTCCGGACCGTCTCCTTGCGGAAGGTCAGCCACTCTTTCAGCAACTCGACCAGGTTGAACATGCGCGGCCGGCCATCGAGCGCGATGACATTCATGTTGACGCGCAGCGTACGCTCCAGCGACGTTGTCGAGAACAGGTGCGACATCAACTGCTCCACATCGACGCCACGTTTCTTGCTGATGACGATGCGGGTCGGCTCTTCATGGTCCGATTCGTCGCGCAGATCATCCACTTGCGGCAATTTCTTGGCGCGCATCTGGGCAGCGATCTGCTCCTGCACCTTGGCGCCCGAGATCTGGTATGGCAACGACGTAATCACGATGTCGCCGCCTTCGACCTTGTAGGCGGCCCGCAACCGCAAAGTACCCGCACCGGTATTGTAGATCTCCCGTATCTCTTCCTTCGGCGACACCAGCTCACCGCCGGTTGGAAAGTCCGGTCCCGCGATGTACTTCATCAGTTGCTGGACGGTGGCCTTCGGATTGTCGATCAGGTGCACCAGCGCGTCGGCGACTTCGTTCAGGTTGTGCGGTGGCACATCGGTCGACATGCCGACGGCGATACCGGTTGTACCGTTCAACAACAGGTTGGGCAGCCTCGCCGGCAGAACCACCGGTTCGTTCAGCGTGCCGTCGAAATTCGGCGCCCATTCGACAGTGCCCTGCCCCAGTTCCTGCAACAGGCTCCGGGTGTACGGCGCGAGGCGGGACTCGGTGTAACGCATCGCGGCGAACGACTTGGGGTCGTCGGTGGAGCCCCAGTTGCCCTGGCCGATCACGAGCGGGTAGCGATACGAAAACCCCTGCGCCATCAGGACCATGGCTTCGTAGCATGCCGAATCGCCGTGCGGGTGGAACTTGCCGATGACGTCGCCAACCGTGCGCGCCGATTTCTTCGGTTTCGAGCTGGCGGACAGGCCGAGTTCGCTCATTGCATAGACAATGCGTCGCTGCACCGGCTTCAATCCGTCGCCGATCTGCGGCAGTGCGCGATCGAGAATGACGTACATCGAGTAATCGAGGTAAGCCTGCTCAGTGTAATCCCTGAGCGCCTTCTGTTCGACGCCCTCGAGATTCAGACTGTTCTGCATGTCGGCATCCTTGTTAGACCTCGGCCAGGTTGCCCTTGGTTTCGAGCCAGGTCCGGCGATCTTTCGCCCGCTTCTTGGCGAGCAGCATATCCATCATCTGGTCGGCCTTGTCGCTGCCGCTCACGGTGAGCTGGACCAGGCGCCGGGTGTCGCGATTCATCGTCGTCTCGCGCAGCTGCTCGGGATCCATCTCGCCCAGCCCCTTGAAGCGCGTGACGGTGACCTTGCCTTTCTTTTTCTCTGCCTCGATACGATCGAGGATGCCGGTACGTTCGCCTTCGTCGAGCGCGTAATAGACCTCTTTGCCTACGTCGACGCGATACAGCGGCGGCATCGCCACGTACACGTGGCCGGAGAGGATCAGTTCGCGGAAATGGCGCAGGAACAACGCACACAGCAGCGTGGCAATGTGCAGCCCGTCCGAATCCGCGTCGGCCAGGATGCAGACCTTGTGGTAACGCAGGCCGCTGATGTCGTTACTCCCCGGGTCCACGCCCAGCGCAACGGAAATATCGTGCACTTCCTGTGATGCGAGTATCTCGCCGGTCTCGACTTCCCAGGTATTCAGGATCTTGCCGCGTAGCGGCATGATCGCCTGCGTATTGCGGTCGCGTGCCTGCTTGGCCGAGCCGCCGGCGGAGTCGCCCTCGACGAGAAACAACTCGCAGACCGCAGGCTCCTGCGACGTGCAGTCGGCCAGCTTGCCCGGCAGCGCGGGCCCCGAGACGATCTTCTTGCGGATGACCTTCTTGGCCGACTTCATGCGTTTCTGCGCCTTGCCTATTGCTAGCTGCGCAATCGCGTCGCCGGTTTCAGGATGCTGGTTGAGCCAGACCGAAAATTTATCCTTGATGACGCCGGCCACGAATGCCGCGGATTCGCGCGACGACAGCCGCTCCTTGGTCTGGCCGGAAAACTGCGGGTCTTCGAGCTTCGTGCTGAGCACGAAACTCAGGCCATCCCAGACGTCCTCGGGCGAAATCGTGACGCCGCGCGGCAGCAGGTTGCGAAAATCGCAGAATTCGCGCAGCGCATTCGTCAGGCCCGTGCGCAGCCCGTTGACATGCGTGCCACCCTGGGGCGTCGGAATCAGGTTGACGTAGCTCTCCATGACACTGGGCCCGCCATCGGTCGTCCAGGCCAGTGCCCAGTCGATCGCCTCGTTGTTGCCGGCGAGGCTGCCCGAGAAGGGTTGCGCCGGCAGCGTTTCGCCGCCGCCGAGCTCCTCCAGCAGGTATTCTTCGAGGCCGCCCGCGTAGCACCATTCGAATTTCTCGGCGGGCTTCTCGATCTTCAGCCGCACCCGGATGCCCGGGCACAGCACTGCCTTCGCGCGCAACGCATGCTTCAGGCTCTTGATCGATATCTTCGGCGAATCGAAATACTGGGGATCAGGCCAGAACCGAATGGTCGTGCCGGTGTTCGCCTTGCCTACCGTGCCGACAACCTCGAGTTTGCCGCGCTTCTTGCCGCCGGCAAAACTCATGTTGTATTCCTTGCCGCCGCGGCGGATCCAGACTTCGAGATTCTTCGACAAAGCGTTGACGACAGAAACACCGACGCCGTGCAGGCCGCCGGAATACTGGTAATTCTCTTTATTGAATTTGCCGCCCGCGTGCAGGCGCGTCAGGATCAGTTCGACGCCGGGGATCTTTTCCTTCGGGTGCTTGTCGACCGGCATGCCACGCCCGTCGTCGGTGACTTCGACCGACCCGTCCTGGTAGACCACGACGTCGATCTTCTTGCAGTACCCCGCAAGCGCTTCGTCGATGCTGTTATCGATGACCTCGTGAGCCAGGTGATTCGGCCGCGAGGTATCAGTGTACATTCCCGGCCGACGCCGAACAGGTTCGAGTCCGCTGAGGACTTCAATGTCCGCCGCGTCATATCGTTTAGTCATCAATCAGATAGCCAGTTACCAGATTGCCAGGAAGTGCCCGGCGGAATTCTAGCCTGAATGAGGATGCCGTGCATCCGCTATCCATTGCGGTGCCGCGGG
>Ga0210130_1000107_pt1 | contig 11825 bp, 8 predicted proteins | sample White_ThreeSqC_D_2_FD_185591 | JGI IMG/M metagenome (GOLD analysis project Ga0210130, IMG submission 185591) | Wetland microbial communities from the San Francisco Bay, California, USA, that impact long-term carbon sequestration -... | ecosystem: Environmental > Aquatic > Marine > Wetlands ...
CGGACCATGGCTTCTTCGGTATCGAACATGAACTCGGCCAGCGCCTTGCACAGTTCGGTTTTGCCGACACCGGTCGGGCCCATGAACAGGAAGGAACCGATCGGCCGGTTGGGGTCGGACAGGCCGGCACGCGAGCGCCGGATTGCGTCGGACACGGCATTGACGGCCTCGTCCTGGCCGATAACGCGGGTGTGCAATGCTTCTTCCATTCGCAGCAGCTTGTCGCGCTCACCTTCCAGCATTCGCGAGACGGGAATGCCGGTCCAGCGCGACACCACCTCGGCGATCTCCTCGTCGGTGACGCGGTTGCGCAGCAGGGTCATCTCTTTCGTTTCCGCCTGCGCCGCCATCTCGAGCTGCTTTTCCAGTTCCGGGATCCGCCCGTACTGCAATTCCGACATGCGTGCGAGATCGTTGGCGCGATGCGCGGTTTCAAGTTCGAGTCGAGCACGCTCGATTTCTTCCTTGATATGCGTCGTGCCCTGCATCGCGGCCTTCTCCGCTTTCCAGACTTCGTCCAGGTCGGAGTAATCCTTCTCGAGGTCGGCCAGTTGCTCCTCGATATCGCCCAGCCGCCTGACCGAGGCTTCGTCGGATTCTTTCTTCAATGCTTCGCGCTCGATCTTCAGCTGGATGATGCGACGATCGAGCTTGTCCATTTCTTCCGGTTTCGAGTCGATCTCGATACGGATCCTCGATGCCGCCTCGTCGATCAGGTCAATCGCCTTGTCAGGCAGCTGCCGGTCACTGATATAGCGATGCGACAGGGTCGCCGCCGCGACGATTGCCGGGTCGGTTATCTCGACGCCGTGATGGACCTCGTAACGCTCCTTCAGGCCACGCAGGATCGCGATCGTGTCTTCGACCGTCGGTTCCTCGATGAGTACTTTCTGGAAGCGCCGTTCGAGCGCCGCATCTTTCTCGACGTACTTGCGGTACTCATCCAGCGTCGTCGCACCCACGCAATGCAACTCGCCGCGCGCCAGTGCCGGCTTCAACATGTTGCCGGCGTCCATCGACCCCTCGGCCTTGCCCGCGCCAACCATCGTGTGCAATTCGTCGATGAACAGGATGATCTGTCCTTCTTGCTTCGCGAGGTCATTGAGCACGCCTTTCAGGCGCTCCTCGAATTCGCCGCGGAACTTGGCCCCGGCAATCAATGCGCCCATATCGAGCGCCAGGATGCGCTTGCCGCGCAGGCCTTCCGGCACTTCATTGTTGACGATGCGCTGTGCAAGTCCCTCGAGGATCGCGGTCTTGCCGACACCCGGTTCGCCGATCAGGACCGGGTTGTTCTTGGTGCGACGCTGCAGGATCTGGATCGTCCGACGGATCTCGTCGTCGCGGCCGATGATCGGGTCGAGCTTGCCCTGCTCGGCCTGTTCGGTAAGGTCGATCGTGAATCGCTCCAGCGCCTGTCGCGCATCCTCGGCATTGGGGTCATCGACCTGCTGGCCACCACGCAACTCGTCGATGGCCTTTTCAACGGCGCCACGCACGGCCCCCGCCTGCTCCATGACGTTCCTCAGCGGCGACTTGTCGTCGAGCGCCGCGAGCACGAACAGCTCGCTGGAGATGTACTGGTCGTTGCGCTTCTGGGCCAGCTTGTCCGTCAGGTTGAAAAGCTTCGACAGCTCGGTACCCATGTGTACCTCACCGCCGGCGCCTTCGACCCGCGGCAGGCGATCAATGGCATCCCCGAGTTGCGAGCGCAGCAGGTTGACGTTCGCCCCTGCCTTGGTCAGCAGGCCGCGCACGCTGCCACCTTGCTGGTCCAGCAGGGCGACCATGACATGGGCGGGTTCGATGAACTGGTGATCCTGGCCAACGGCGAGCGACTGGGCGTCGGCCAACGCCAGTTGAAATTTACTTGTCAGCTTGTCCAGACGCATTGCAAACCTCTTCTCCGGCGCACCGGCATCATTGGAAACTGCCCCTTAAATTGCGCCTGGGGGCCGGTTTTCAAGGGATTCGGGCGACAAAGGACAACATTCGGCCGGTAGAACCGTCACGGCGATAGGAGAAAAAGCGACCGGCGTCGGCAAACGTACAGAAGTCGCCGCCAGTGACCGACCGGATGCCGAGCGAAGCGAGACGCTGGCGCGCGAGGCCATAAAGATCCGCCTGCCAGCGGCCGCGACGATTGGGCCGGAAACAGTCAGCCGCCGCAGCGTCCACCGATATGAAAGCCGCGCGGACCTCCGGACCGACCTCAAATGCCGATTGCGAGATTGCCGGGCCCAGCCAGACCAGCATTTCGTCCGGGCCGTGCTGCAGGCCGCGCACCGCAGCTTCTATGACACCGGCCGCCAGGCCCCGCCAGCCGGCATGCACGGCAGCGACCTCGGTGCCATCGGTGGAGCACAACAGCAGCGGCAGGCAATCCGCCGTCCGCACGACAGCGACAAAAGCAGGATCGCGACTGATCGACGCGTCGGCGTCCGGGGGCGCCGCGTAGTCCCGGGCAATGACCGCGTCAGCACCATGTACCTGTGCCAGCCAGCAGGGTGTACCGGGAAGATCGATGGCGTCGAAATCAGTGTCGCGGGTCGTGGTGCCCGCAAGAACCCCGGCCGGCGCCGGCCAGTCGGCGCGAATCCAGTCGCCTGTCATACGTTACCGCTCATTCGCGTCGGCCCTCAGGACGGCGAGCAATTCGAGAAAGTCCTGCGGTGGCGGCACTTCAAAGCGCATCGGCTCACCGGACACAGGATGAGCAAACTCGAGGCGCGTGGCGTGCAGCGCCTGCCGCTTGAAACGCCGTAACGCCTGGATAAGCGGCTCTGTGGCGCCGGCGGGCAGCGCCAGCCTTCCGCCGTACACCGGGTCGCCGACCAGCGCATGCCGCCGGTGCGCAAAGTGCACGCGAATCTGGTGAGTGCGCCCGGTATCCAGCTTCACATCCACGTACGTGTGGGCCCGGAAGCGCTCCAGGACCTTGTAATACGTCACTGCGGGCTTGCCATTCTGCTGGACGCTCATGCGCTTGCGGTCGACCGGGTGGCGCCCGATGGGCTCGTCGATCTTGCCGCCGCCCGTCAGCACGCCATTGCACACGGCCAGGTAGTTGCGGCTGATCTCTCGTTCCGCCAGCAGCCTGACCAACGCCGTATGCGACTGCAGCGTCCGGGCAACGAGCAGCAGTCCGCTCGTATCCTTGTCGATGCGGTGAATGATGCCGGCGCGCGGCACTTCGACGAGTTCCGGCGCGCAATGCAGCAAGCCGTTCATCAGCGTGCCGGCCGGGTTACCTGCACCCGGGTGCACGACCAGGCCCGCAGGCTTGTTGATTACCAGGAGCGCCTCGTCCTCGAACACGATGTCGAGCGCAATGGGCTCGGGCTCGGCACGCACTTCCGGCTCCGCCTGCCCCCGCATGACGACGACCTCGCCCCCCGCAACCGCATCCCGCGGGCGTCTCGCGGCATCGTCGACGGTAATGTCGCCGGCCAGCAGCCAGTCCTTCAGGCGGCTGCGCGAAAACTCCGGAAACATCTGTGCCAGCGCCTGGTCCAAACGCAGACCGGCGAGTTCGTCAGGGATGACACTTGTCTTTGCTTCTTCTGTCATGGATTTGCCGCAGTTTACGGTATACTCGCCGACCCGATCGTTCCCAAAACGGCAATTTTCTTGTGATAGGGCCGCCTGGATGCCTGCGCCGACAACCGCGGCCAAAGCCCCTCTCACGGTACTGGAATACGCAAACTATGCAACGCAAGCTTATCAATCGGAACCCGGTTCGCATGCTGCTGCTCATATTGCTCGCAGCCTGGCTCTCCGGCTGCGCCAGCAACGAGGAGCAGACCGAGATCCAGAACATCACCGAGGCGTACCAGACCGCGCAGCGGGCAGTGGCGAGCAAGAATTACCGCAAGGGCATCCAGATTTTCGAAGCCATCCAGTCCCGCTACCCGTTCAGTGACCTGTCGCGCCAGATCCAGCTGGAGCTGATGTACGCATACTACCGGAGCGGCGCCGAGGAACAGGCCATCGAGACTGCCGATACCTTCATGCGCGAGAACCCGATCCATCCTCGAGTCGATTATGCCTTATATATCAAGGGGTTGGCATATTACGAGAGCGATCCCGGCTTCATGGAGAGGTGGTTCCGCAAGGACATCACCAAGCGGCCGCCGAAGGGCGTCGAGCTTGCCTACTCGAGCCTGCGCCGCCTCGTCGAGCGATTCCCGGCGAGCCAGTACGCGCCGGATGCCGAACAGCGCATGATCTATATAAAGAACCGGCTGGCCGACTACGAAAACCATGTCGCCGACTACTACCTGCGACGCGGCGCCTATGTCGCGGCGGTCGCGCGCTGCAAGGACGCCATCGAGAAGTACAACGGTGCTGCCGGCAACCAGCAGTCTTTGCAGATCATGGCCGAGGCCTACGAAAAGCTGGGCCTCGACGACCTGGCGGCCGATACGCGGCGGGTGATCGCGGCCAATTACCCCAGCGAAAGCTGATTACTGTGGAAACCGGTACCCGGAGGTAATCGGGTAACGCCAATCGCGGCCGAAGGCCCGGCGGCTGATCCGCACCCCCGGCGGGGCCTGGCGCCGTTTGTACTCGTTGCGCTTGACCATCTCGAGAACGCGAACCACGACGGCCATGTCGAAGCCGCGCTCGGTAATCTGTGCGACTGACAGGTCTTCCTCGATGAAGGCCTCGAGAATCGGGTCCAGCACGGCGTAATCGGGCAACGAGTCGCTGTCCTTCTGGTTCGGCCGCAGCTCGGCTGACGGCGGTCGGGTAATGACCCGCTCGGGAATCGCTTCACCCAGCGTGTTGCGATAGCGCGCCAGCCGGTATACGAGTGTTTTGCTGCAGTCCTTGATCGGCGCGAAACCACCGGCCATATCCCCGTAGAGCGTTGCGTAACCAACCGCCATTTCGCTCTTGTTGCCGGTCGTGAGCAACATGCGCCCTGTCTTGTTCGAAATGGCCATCAGCAGAAGTCCCCTGCTGCGCGCCTGGATATTTTCCTCGGTGGCGTCGGGTTCGCGCTCACCGAGTACCGGCAACAATTGCTTTATCACCGCGTCGTAGATAGGCGCAATCGGGATCACGTCGTAGCGCACGCCGAGCAGGCTCGATTGCCTGGCGGCATCTTCCTGGCTCATCGTCGACGTGTAGCGAAACGGCATCATCACGGCCCGTACGCGTTCTGCGCCGATCGCATCACAGGCGATTGCCAGCACGAGAGCCGAATCGATGCCACCGGAAAGCCCGATGACGACGCCGGGAAAGCCGTGCTTGGTGATGTAGTCGCGCGTGCCGGTGACCAGCGCCTGGTAGACGCTTGCCTCGGTCGAAAGCGGTTCCGCGCAGGGACCGTCATCAGGAATCACGCCGCGCGCAGTGCCGTGCAAAGTCACCGTGTGCAGGCCTTCCTCGAACGCCGGCGCCCGGAAGCGAAACCGGCAATCGGCATCCATGACAAACGAATTGCCGTCGAACACCAGTTCGTCCTGACCGCCGACCATATTCAGGTAGACGATTGGCAAACCTATTTCGTTGACACGTTTGGCGATGACCTGTTCGCGGTTCGTCTGATTCGTGTGTTCGTAGGGTGACCCGTTGATGGCAATGATGCATTCGGCGCCCGCGCTGCGGCTTGCGGCGAGCGGGCCCGGTCGCCAGACATCCTCACAAATGGCCAGTCCGAACCGAATGCCGTTGAGCTTGAACACGGCTGCCGATTTGCCCGCCGTGAAGTAGCGTTCCTCGTCGAACACCGAGTAATTCGGCAGCAACTGCTTGCGGTAATGGCAGATTTTCCTGCCGTCCTGGAATACCGCGCAGCTATTGTAGATGCGGCCGTCCTCATATTCCGGGAAACCGATCAAAATGGCGATGCCGGACACGCGTGTTCGAATCTCGTCGACCGCGCTCTCCACACCCTGGCGCAGGCCGGCGTGGAACAACAGGTCTTCCGGCGGATAGCCGCAAACGCTCAGCTCCGGGAAAACAACCAGGTCGGCGCCCTCGCGGTCACGGGCGGCAGTGGCATGCTTGATGATCTTCGCCGTGTTACCGGCTACGTCGCCGACCGCAAGATCAACCTGGGCCAGCGCCACTTTGACCTTGGTTTCCATCTACGCGGAAATGATCTCCTGCATCTTCGACCCGAGTTCTGCCGGCGAGCGGACGGTCGCGACGCCGGCCGCATCGAGCGCCTTGAACTTGTCCTCGGCGGTGCCCTTGCCTCCGGCAATGATCGCACCGGCATGACCCATGCGTTTGCCCGGCGGCGCCGTGACACCGGCGATATAGGCAACCACTGGCTTCGTGACGTTGCTCTGTATGAACTCGGCTGCCGCTTCTTCGTCAGTTCCGCCGATCTCGCCAACCATGATCATGCCGTCGGTCTCGGGATCCGCCTCGAACAACTCGAGGCAGTCGATGAAGTTCATGCCCCTTACCGGATCGCCACCGATGCCGATACAGGTACTCTGGCCGAGGCCATTGGTCGTCGTCTGGTATACAGCTTCGTAGGTGAGCGTGCCCGAGCGCGACACGACGCCGATGCGGCCCTTCTTGTGGATGAAGCCCGGCATGATACCGATCTTGCACTCGTCCGGCGTAATGATGCCCGGGCAGTTCGGCCCGATCAGCCGGCAGTCGTGGTCGCGCAGCGCCGACTTCACCTTGATCATGTCGTTTACCGGGATGCCTTCCGTGATGCACACGATCAGCGCGACACCGGAGTCGGCCGCTTCGAGTATCGCGTCCGCGGCAAACGGCGGCGGCACGTAGATCATGCTCACATCCGCGCCGGTCGCGGCCACTGCGTCACGCATCGTGTTATAGACCGGCACGCCCAGGTGATCCTGTCCGCCGCGGCCCGGCGTCACTCCGGCGACGACCTGGCTGCCATACTCGATACATTGCTCGGTGTGGAACGAACCCTGATTGCCGGTAATGCCCTGGCAAATAATCTTGCTGTCTTTGTTGACCAGAATGCTCATTGAATCTACTCGTCAGGCTGCCGCGGCAACCACTTTCCTGGCCGCATCGGTAAGATCTTCGGCCGCGATGATATCGAGCCCGCTGTTGGCGAGCAGTTCGCGTCCCTTGTCGACGTTGGTGCCTTCCAGCCGCACGACAACCGGTACGCTGACGCCGACTTCCTTGACGGCACTGATGATGCCTTCGGCGATCAGGTCGCAGCGCACGATACCGCCGAAGATATTGACCAGGATGGCCGCGACACTGTCGTTCGAAAGGATCAGTTTGAATGCGGCCGAAACGCGTTCCGCGGTGGCCCCACCGCCCACATCGAGAAAGTTGGCCGGGTCGCCGCCATGCAGCTTGATCAGGTCCATCGTCGCCATTGCCAGTCCGGCGCCGTTGACCATGCACGCGATGTTGCCATCGAGAGAAACGTAGTTGAGATCGTGCTCGGCCGCATCGCGTTCCGCTTCGTCTTCCTGCGACGGATCGCGCATCTCTAGCAGGCGGGGCTGCCTGAAGAGTGCGCTGCCGTCGATATTGATCTTGCCGTCCAGCGCCATCACGTCACCCGCCTTGGTCGTGATCAGCGGGTTGATCTCGACCAGGCTCGCGTCTGAATCGAGGTATAACTGGTACAGCTTCTTGATCAGGTCGCCGAACTGCCGCATTTGCTTCTTGTCGAGTTCGAGACCGAACGCCAGCTGCCTTGCCTGGTAATCCTGCAGCCCCGCATCAGGTGCGATCGCCACCGAGAAGATCTTCTCGGGCGTCTCTTCGGCAACTTTTTCGATGTCCATGCCGCCGGCAGCCGAGGCTATGAAAGAAATACGGCTGACCTCACGGTCTACCAGCATGCTGAGATAAAGCTCACGGTCGATAGCGGAGCCTTCTTCGACATAGACGACGTTTACAGGCAGTCCTTCCGGGCCGGACTGGTGTGTCACGAGCCGTGTCCCCAGCATGCCGTCTGCGAACTCGCGGACCTCATCCAGCGTGCGGGCCAGCTTGACGCCGCCGGCCTTGCCGCGGCCACCCGCGTGGACCTGTGCCTTGACGACCCAGAGATCGCCGCCCAGTTCTTTTGCCGCTTTCACGGCAGCATCGGCGGAATCCGCCGGGATGCCGCGCGGCACCGGTATGCCGTAGTCAGCGAACAATCGTTTCGATTGGTATTCGTGCAGATTCATTAGTTTTGTCAGTCTTTTTGCTGGCGAGGGAGAAGGCATCGCGCCGGGCGCGAAAAAGAGGCCGTATTTTGTAGGTTTGCGCCACCCATGTCCATATTCAGTCTACAATCGGCGCACAGTGAATCACCGGGTATCCGCTCGCGACGACCTTCCACCCATGCAAGAAGCACAGACCGACAACTTCCTGAAACGGACTTTTCGCGGCAGTCGTGAAGCACTTTTGCAGCGGGCGGTGGACGAACCCGACCTGACCTGGCGGGTGCTCGTCACCCTCAACATGTTCCGCCTGTTGATTGCCGTGATGCTGCTCGGCCTGTTCTTTGCCAGCAAAGACCCGCGATTTTTCGGCGATCGCTACCCGACGCTGTTCGCCGCAACGGCCGCAGGCTACCTGGTGTTTGCGGCGCTGTCGGCGGTGTCACTCAGGCAACGCTGGGCAACGATCGGGGCGCTGGCGACGACGCAACTCGTCGTTGATATCGTTGCCGTCGTCACGCTGATGCACGCGAGCAGCGGCATGTCCAGCGGTCTCGGAGGCCTGCTGGTCGTCTTTGTGGGCGCGGGGAGCCTGGTATTGCCGCTGCAGTACCCGGCGATCCTTGCCGCGGCGGCGACCTTCGGCATCCTGGGCCAACAGCTCTTCAGCCAGTTGAGCGGCATTACCGAGGGCGTCAACTACCCGGCCGCGGGCATCCTCAGCGCGATCATCTTCGCGATGGCGCTGGCGGCACAGCCGCTTGCACGTCGTATCCAGGCCAGCGAAGCACTGGCGCGGCAGTTCGGCGTCGATCTCAAGAACCTGTCGGAGCTCAATGAATATATCGTGCAGCACTTGCGCGAAAGCATCGTCGTCGCCGACTCGCAGGACGCGATTCGGCTGATCAACAGCTCGGCGGCGCAGTTGCTCGGGGCCGACAGTCCGCCGCCCGGTACACCCCTCGATGCGACTTCGGAGCCTCTCGCCACCTACATCAAGCGTTGGCGACGGGACCTGTCCTGCTCGTCGCACCCTGAACTCACGCTGGTCAGCGAAGGCAACAGCGTGCGTATCAACGCGCACCTGGCTCCGCTGGGCAAGGACGGGCAGCGCGAGGGCCCGATCCTGATATTCCTTGAAGATATCAGCGACATGAATGCCCGGGTTCAGCAATCAAAACTCGCCTCTTTGGGGCGCCTCAGCGCGAGCATCGCGCACGAAATTCGCAACCCGGTAGGCGCAATGAGCCATGCGGCACAGCTGCTTGGCGAGTCACCGGCGCTGGCGGAGGACGACAAGCGCCTGACCGAGATCATCCAGACGCATTCCGGCCGGGTCAGCCATATCATCGACAACGTGCTGCAATTGTCGCGGCGCGAGTCGAGCCAGCCGGAGCGCCTGTTGCTAAAGGCGTGGCTCGACGAATTTGCCGACGAATTCGTGCGTACGCTCGAATTGCAGGAAGGTGAGTTTACGATCGGCGACGTTCCGGCGGACCTCGAAGTGCGCATGGATCGCAGTCACCTGCGCCAGGTGCTTTGGAACCTTTGTGACAATGCCGTCAAGTACGCCAGCGAGACGGGCGGTATCATGGTGGAGGTCAATGGCGGGCGACTGCTGAACCACGGGCGACCTTTTCTCGAAGTGCTGGATTGCGGGCTCGGCGTAGACGCGGCCACGGCGGACAAGATTTTTGAACCGTTTTTCACGGCCCGCTCCGGCGGCACCGGACTCGGGCTTTATATATCCCGTGAGCTGTGTGAATTGAACCGAGCGACGCTCTTGTACCTTGATCGTCCCGGAGGAGGCAGTATCTTTCGTATCGTATTCGCCGATCCGGATCGCTGGGACAAACAGGACACGTAATGAATCAGCCGCTGGCACTTGTCATTGACGACGAACCCGACATCTGTGAGCTCCTGACGCTGACGCTCGGTCGCATGGACATCATGACCGAAGCCGTCGGCGACGTTGCCAGCGCGAAGGCGTTACTGCAGAAACGGCACTTCGATATCTGCCTGACCGACATGCGGCTGCCCGACGGCGACGGGCTCGAACTGGTCGCATGGATGCAGGACAAGGCCGCCAGCGTGCCGGTCGCGGTTATCACCGCGCACGGCAACGTTGAAACGGCCGTGCAGGCGCTGAAACTCGGCGCGTTCGATTTCATCTCCAAGCCGCTGGATCTCGGCAACCTGCGCACCATCGTCGAGAACGCACTGCGCCTCAAGGCGACGCTCCAGGTCGGTGGTGCCGAGTTGCTCGGGGACTCGCCGCGGATGCAGGAATTGCGGGAGATGATAGGCAAGGTCGCACGATCGCAGGCACCGGTGCATATTTCCGGCGAGTCGGGTACCGGCAAGGAACTGGTGGCACGGCTGATCCATGATAGCGGGCCACGGGCCGGCGGACCTTTCGTGCCGGTCAATTGCGGCGCGATCCCGGCTGACTTGATGGAGAGTGAATTCTTCGGTCATCGCAAGGGCAGCTTCACAGGCGCTGTCAACGACAAGGCCGGGCTGGTGCAATGTGCCCGGGACGGCACGCTGTTCCTGGACGAGATCGCCGACCTGCCGCTGTCGATGCAGGTCAAGCTGCTGCGCGTGATCCAGGAAAAGACCGTCAGGCCCGTCGGCGCCGCGGCAGAAGAAAGCGTCGACGTCCGGATCCTGTCAGCAACCCACAAGAACCTCGCCAGGATGGTGGCGGACGGTGAATTCCGGGAAGACCTCTACTACCGGATCAACGTCATCGACCTGCATGTGCCGGCACTGCGCGAGCGCGGCGACGACGTGCTGCTGCTCGCCGATCACATACTCGAGCGGCTTCAGGCAACCGCAAGGCTCGATCCTGACGCGCGCAATGCACTGCTGACCTACAGCTTCCCCGGCAACGTTCGCGAGCTCGAGAACATGCTGGAGCGCGCCGTCACGCTGTGTACCAGCGGCACGATATCCACCAGCGACCTGCAGATGCGCAAAACCGGCGATTCCGGCGACGACGCCCCGGCACTCGGTAGTAAACTTGGCGAGCAGATCGAGGACGTACAGCGGCAGGCGATCGTCGACGCGCTCGAAAAAACACGCTACAACAAGACCGCCGCGGCGAAGCTTTTGGGCCTCACGTTCCGGCAACTTCGATATCGCATCAAGAAACTCGGCATCGAGTGACACAAATTGTCACTTTGTGACAAGCAGCCGACATTCGTCACCCGGATTGTCAGCTATTGCCGACGTCAGTTATCGTTACATCCCGGCGATAAATAAATATAAATCAATACTTTAACTGCGATTCCTGAAAGTTGGCACGCCGCTTGCTTTACTGATCGTACAGGCGATTTCGCCGTGCATGACATACCGACTCTTAAAATTCATGGAGATACAAGAGATGAAGAAGCAACAAGGTTTTACGCTGATCGAATTGATGATCGTTGTCGCGATCATCGGCATCCTGGCGGCCATCGCTATTCCTGCTTACCAGGACTACACGATCCGCGCACAGGTTTCTGAAGGTCTGAACCTGGCTGGCGGCGCCAAGGCTGCCGTGTCCGAGTACACGATGGACACCGGTGCTTTCCCGACCAACAACGCCCAGGCTGGCCTGTCGACCAATACGGACATCAGCGGCAAGTACGTCGTTTCGGTCACGAACGCTAGTGGTCTCATCACTGTTGACTACGGCAACTCGGCACACACGACGCTCTC
>Ga0210130_1000108_pt1 | contig 11755 bp, 9 predicted proteins | sample White_ThreeSqC_D_2_FD_185591 | JGI IMG/M metagenome (GOLD analysis project Ga0210130, IMG submission 185591) | Wetland microbial communities from the San Francisco Bay, California, USA, that impact long-term carbon sequestration -... | ecosystem: Environmental > Aquatic > Marine > Wetlands ...
CGGATATCCGCAATGCGGAGACCAAGTACCTGGCGTATCACCTGAAAACGACGTTGCAGGGGACCGGGTACTGGGGTGCGGTACGCGTCATTCCGAACCGCAGTGCCTTCACAGACGTTATCGTCAGCGGCACCATCGAAGAGTCCAACGGCGAGTATGTCGAGCTGAACCTGTCCGTCGAGGATGCGGCCGGGCGCCACTGGTTCGACAAGACCTACGAGATGCAGACCGGCCTGACATCGTACTCGGATCGGCGGGATCGACGGCTCGATCCGTACCAGAAGGTCTTCAACGATTTTGCCAACGACCTGCAGGCGTACGTGGCGCAGCTGCCACCCAGGCAACTGGTGCAGACGCGGCAAGTGTCGGAACTGCAGTTTTTCTCGGACATGTCGCCACTGGCGTTCGACGGTTACCTCGCGGACGGCGAAGACGGCATCGTCCAGGTGGTGCGCTTGCCGGCGGAGAATGATCCATCGGTTGCCCGGATGCGCCAGATCCGCGAGCGCGACCGCCTCGTCATAGACACGCTCAACGAGCACTATGCCAATTTCTATTACGGCATTGCCTTGCCGTACCGCAGCTGGCGCAAGACCGCACGCCAGGAAGCCATCAATTACCGCAACGTGAAGCGTTCGGCGCGGCTGCAGGCGCTGGTGGGTGTAGTGGTACTGGCGGGATCGCTGGCCATCGACACTGACAGTGGCAGCAGTCGCACGCGGCGGGTCAACTCGGGCCTGCAGTACCTCGGTATCGACGAAGGGCTCAATCGCATCATCGGCGGTTTTCAGCGTAACCGTGAAGCCAATATCCATATAGATGCCATCGCGGAGCTCTCGGAGTCTTTCGGCACCGAAGCCGCGCCGATGATCATCAGTGTCGAAGGCCAGGAACGCAGGCTGACCGGCACGGCGGAAGCCCAGTACGAGAGCTGGCGGCGCCTCCTCAGAGACATCTACGAGGCGGAAACCGGCTTCAGCCAATCCATTGAAGTTGGCGCCCCGGCGCGCTCGGCAGAGACCGTTTCCGCTGTCGGGCAGGAATAAGTCTGCCCACAATGCTCGAACTAAGAAAAGGCAGCGTGTTAGCCGACCGGTATACGCTTGACCGGCAGCTGGGCGGCGGTGGCGAGGCGGAGACCTGGCTGGCCCGTGACCAGCTGACCGCTGCCAGTGTCGCGCTGAAGATCGTTCGTGGCGGTGCCTCCTCGGCCGCGCGTCTGCGGCAGGAGTGGCAGACGAACCTGCGTTTGCTGCATGCGCATATCGTGCGCGCGTTCGAGTTTCACGAAGACGACGATGTAGCGTTCTACAGCCTGCAATATGTCGATGGCCCCGATATCAGCGCAGTGGCCGGCTCGTCGCTCGAAAATGTGCTCGGCCCCATAGGCCTGATCGCCGATGCTCTGCGCTATGCCCATGCGAAAGGCATCGTGCATCGTGACATCAAGGCTTCGAATATCCTCCTTGATCGCAACGGCGCGCCGTACCTCAGCGATTTCGGCGTGGCGGCGGCCGTCGGCAGCGTTGCCGAGGGCGGGTCCCTGGTAGCGCAGAGCCCGCAGTCACTTGCAGGCGAAACCGCACAACCGGCCGACGATATTTTTGCGCTCGGCGGGCTGATTTACGAACTCATATCCGGCGCGTCGCCTTATTCCTCGACAGACACACAGCGCGATATTGAGGGTCGGGTCCCGGATGCGTTGCACCTGGCTGACGGCTCCGGCGTGCCGGAGGCAGTGCGTGAGCTGGTAGCAGCAATGCTCGACAAGAATGCTGCCCGGCGACCTGATGCCGAGACCGTCGCGTCCGGACTGCGCGCAGCCGGTTTCGTGCCCGGGCCGGCAGCTATCCAGATCGCGGGAAGGCCGCAGGTCGTTGACGAAAAAATCGAGTCGGTACGTGCAATCCGCCAACCCCGTGCCGTCACGCCCGAAACGCCGGGGCGTGTAGAGGAGTCGGCGGGACAGGGTATCAGCCAGAAGACTATGGGTATTGCGCTCGGTGTGCTGTTGCTACTGTTGCTCGGTGTGATTTTCCTGCTGCCTCGCTCGGTAACCGTCGTGCCCGAGGATCAGGCGGTGTTGACGAAGGAGTCGGAAGCCGCGGCGAGGGATTCCCGTGACGCGACGCGAGACGACGAAGGTTTCGCGGACGAGCGGCGGGTAACCCGGGACTATCAGCCCGAGAACAAGTCGCTCGAAAACGAGGAAATCCGGTTCAACGAAAATGACGCGGATTACACGGGCCTGGACGATGAAGGGAAGTTGCGCGTCAAGGTCGAGATGATTCTCGGCGAATTACTGTCGGACCTGGAGACGCTCAACAAGCGCAGCGTGCAGCGCTGGGCGCCACTTGCCTACCGTAACGCGCAGGAGTCCTACGCTGCAGGCGACGCAGCCTACCTCGCAAAGGACTATCGTGCCGCCGAAGCGCATTATCTCGACGCACTGACCGAACTCGAGCCGCTGTTCGACCGGATCGAGCCCGAATTCGAAAAAGCTTATACCGGCGCAGTTGCCGCTTTCGATGCCGGCGACCGGGCGGAGGCGCTGCGGCTCTTCGAACTGGCCGTCGCGATCACGCCGAACAGCCCGGCAGCACGTGCTGGCTACGAGCGCGCGAAGAACCTCGACAAGGTTCTGCAACTGGTCGACCAGGGTCTCGAATTCGAGGAGGAACTGGAACTCGATGCGGCGGAAGCAAGTTTCCAGCAGGCGGCCACGCTGGATCCGGAGTGGCTGCCGGCACAGGAAGGGCTGGATCGTGTCCGCGAGACGCGTACCAAGATCCAGTTCGATACACGCATGACGGAAGGCCTGGAGGCGCTGGTCGCGGGCGACTATCTCGAAGCCCGGGCGGCTTTCCGCATGGCCCAAAAGCTCATCCCGGGATCGTCGGAGCCGGCAGACGGGCTGCTGCAGGTTGACCAGGGTTTGCGTCTGCAGAACATAGAAACTATGGCAGAGGAAGCGCGTGCGCTGGAAGCGTCGGAGCACTGGGACGCTGCCGTCACTACCTATGAAAGTATCCTGGAAATTGACGGGGCGCTGGAATTCGCGATCGACGGGCTCAGCGCGGCGCGACGCATGAGTGCGCTGCACACGCAACTCGACGAGTACATCAGTGAGCCCGACCAGCTTGCGAACCCGGTGATGATGCAAAAAGCGACGCTTCTCGTTGTCGACATCACGCGCATGGGGGACATCGGTCCGCGCCTGGCTGCACAGCGGGATGAATTGTCCCGGCTCCTGAAAAGAGCGGCGACACCGCTTACAGTCGAGCTGAGATCCGATAACATGACGACGGTGACAGTCTACAAAGTAGGCAACCTGGGCAGCTTCACCAGCAAGGAATTGTCGCTGCGGCCCGGAACTTATGTCGCAGTTGGTGTGCGGCCGGGTTATCGTGATGTGCGGCAGGAGTTTCGGGTGGCACCGGAAGTCGACATGCAGCCCGTCGTCGTGCGTTGCGAGGAAGCAATTTGAAATTTGAGTGTGTCTTTATCCGGGATGTCGAAGGCGAGCGGCGCATCGATCCTGGTCAGTTACCGTTGCAGGTTGGCACCGGCCCCGAGTGCGGGCTGAGACTGCCGGGACCGGGCCGGGCGCCGGTAGCCCTGATCGACCTGCTCGACGGATCCCCGTTTGTGCAGCCGGTCGGGCGCGACACGTCGTTGTCGATCAATGGCAGCCCGCTGGAAACAAGCCGCCGGCTGCTTGACGGCGACATACTGCAATTCTTTGGCAGCACGATTCGCGTCGTCGTCGACGAAGAGCGCGTCTTGCTGGATGTCAAACTCGAAGACAGTGCCTATGTCACCAGGCCGCCCGAAGTCGCTGAAGAAACACAGCCGCTCGACGATGAGACCATCGTGCCGACCGCGTTCACGCGAGCCGCCGAAACGGCGGCGCGTACCGAGGAACACAAGACCAGCCCGCTACGCGTGATCATCGGCGGCGGTCTCGCGATCTTGCTGATCGCGTCGTACCTGTTGTTCAGCGCAAAGTCCGTCGAATTCGAAATCGAACCGCCAGCACCGGACGGTTTTGACATTGATGGTGGCTGGTTTCGGCTACCGGTGGGTGATCGCACGCTGCTGCGCAAGGGCACCTATACGGTCAACGTGCAAAAGCAGGGCTATTACGACGTCCGGCAGAGTTTTGTCGTCGGTGACGAGCAGTCGATGACTGTCAGTCTCAGCATGCGCAAAAAGCCGGGTCGCTTGCTGGTGACGGTGCAACCCCCGGTCGATGCGCTGGTCACCGTTGACGGTGGCCAGGTGGGCAAAGCACCGTTCGGGCCGCTCGAGTTGCAGCCGGGCGAGCACACTGTCGAGGTCGCATCGGAGCGCTTCCTGCCGTTCAATGATGTCATCGACGTGGAAGGCCTCGATCGACTGGTCGATTTCAATGTGCAGCTCGTGCCCCGCTGGGCTGACGTGGAAGTGCGCTCCGAACCATCGGGCGCGCGTGTGCTGGCCGGTGATGAGGAGGTCGGCGTCACGCCGGTAACGCTCCAGTTGCTCGAAGGCAGCCACCAGGTGACCGTCGTCAAGGACGGCTTCAGTGCGTGGGACGGCACCGTCGTCGCGAAGCCCAACGTGGATCAGGCACTGCCACTTATCACGCTGCAACCGGCCGATGCGCGCCTGATCGTCAACACGATTCCGCGCGGCGCCAACGTGACCGTGAACGGCCGTTACCGCGGCCAGTCGCCGCTGACCCTGTCGCTGTCGCCGGACGTGGACTACGAGATCGGCCTGTCGAAAGCCGGTTACGGCGTCACCACCCGCAACCTGAGGCTCGAATCGGCTGCCAGCGAATCGATCACGGTTGATCTGTCGGCGCGCCTCGGCACCGTCACGGTTGTCGTACAGCCGCCGGACGCCGTCGTCTACGTCGACGGCCAGGCACGAGGCACCGGCAAGACGACGGTTCGACTGAGCTCGGCGCCGCATCGCGTCGAGGTGCGGCGCAACGGTTTCGTCGACTGGGCGCGAACCGTGACGCCCCGCCCGGGATATCCGCAGACGCTCAATGCCAACCTGAGGTCGCTGCAGGAAATCGAGGATGCGAAGATCGCCAGGACGTTGACGACTGCCGCCGGGCAGACTTTGCGTCGTGTCGAAGGGGCGACGTTCACGATGGGCGCATCGCGTGCCGAAGTCGGCCGGCGCGCCAACGAAGTCATTCGGCCGGTCACCGTGAGCCGGCCTTTCATGATTGGCGTCAAGGAAGTGACCAACAAGGAATTCGCTGAATTTCGGCCCAATCACGATTCCGGTGCCGACATCTATGCGGCAATGGCAGCAGACAACAATCCGGTGGCAAACGTCAGCTGGGCGGATGCCGTGCAGTATTGCAACTGGCTCAGCAAGCGCGAGGGGCGGACCCCGGCGTACAAGGAAGAATTCGGCCAGTGGGTGCCGGTCTATCCGATCCCGGACGGCTATCGCCTGCCCACCGAAGCCGAATGGGCGCTGGCGATCCGCTACGCCGGCGCACAGACGGCCGGCAAGTTCGAGTGGGGTGACAAGTGGCCGCCGCCGAAGGATGTGGGCAATTTTGCCGATATTTCCGCGCGCGAACTCGTACCGACGATCCTGCCCGCCTACGACGACGGTTATGCCGCGACATCCCCGGTGGGCACGTTCAAACCGAATCGCCTCGGCATCTATGACGGCGCCGGCAATGTTGCCGAATGGGTGCACGACTATTACACGGTACCGACGCCCGGTACTACAACGCCCGTCGTCGATCCGGTCGGGCCAGACCGTGGCACCAGCCACGTTGTGCGTGGCTCCAGCTGGCGCCAGGCCGGTGTAACCGAGTTGCGGCTGAGTTTTCGCGACTATAGTTCCGAGCCCAGGCCGGACGTCGGTTTCCGCGTCGCACGCTTTGCGGACTAAAAATCATGAGACAATTCACGGTGGAACCGGTCCAATCACCTTGAACAGACATGCAGGAGGCTTGAGTATGCAACGTATGTTGCTGGCACTGGTGCTCGTCGCAGCCGCCGCCTGGGCACAGGAACCGGCGTCCGAAGGCACCGATTCCGAGGCGGATGACGCCACGGGCGAGGTCGAGGAAGCGGCTGCTGACACCGTGACGGATGAGGAAGTCGAGGCGCTGCTGGGAATCGACGAACCTTATCCGGAAGAGGATGAAGACGAGTTTGTTCCCAGCGAAGAAGTGAAGTTCGAACAGTCCATTCCGTTTCCGACGGATATCTGAGTCAACCTGTGCCTGAGACCAGCCCATGAAAAAGAAGAACATCCCGGTAGAGTTCGTGTTCCAGCTGTTCGCGCTGATTATCGCAATCATCATCGTGCACGCATTCTACGTATCGGTCGTGCGTCCCAATGCGGTGCAGGTCATCGAAGAACAGAACATGATGGCTGCCGCCGACCCCGACTTCGTTCGTGAACGAAGTGTCTGGGTTCTGATAAAGGACTTCGAACAGGAAGCCTGTTTCATCCTGATGTTCTGGGCACTGGCAATCATGGGGTACAAGACGGCCAAGATCAGTGCCGAGCGCAAGCTGCTCGACGTCGATCTCGTGCCGGTGCCGGAGGGCATGCGCATCTTGCCCGAAGATACACGCGAGTTTGCGCGCCAGGTCCAGGCGTTGCCCGAGGACCGGCGCCAGATGCTGCTGCCGCGGGCATTGCTGAATGCGCTGCGGCGCTTCAGTTCAACCCGCAATATCCAGGACGTATCAAGCAGCACGCACACAATTTGTGAGTCGGAGGCCGATCGGCTGGAGTCGGAGCTCTCGATGATCCGCTATATTTCGTGGGCGATTCCATCTATCGGGTTTATCGGTACCGTCCGCGGAATCGGTGAAGCGCTGGCGCAGGCGGACAAAGCCGTGCAAGGCGATATCGCCGGTGTCACGCAGAGCCTCGGCGTCGCCTTCAACTCCACATTCATCGCTTTGCTGATCAGTATTTTCCTGATGTTCCTCGTCTACCAGTTGCAGTTGATGCAGGAGCGCCTGGTATTCGACAGTGAAACCTATTGTGACGACAAGCTGATCCGGCACCTGAAGGCGGATTGAGGCGGGAGCGGAACGGACCGTGACCTTACTTGCGGCACATCTGAACGATGCCAGTATTCTCGTTTCCGATGGCGAGCGTATTCTTTATCGTGAGCCGGGATACGCACTCCTGGAAGACGACCAGCTCCTGACCGGCACCGAGGCCTTTGCCCAGGCCAGTCTCAAGCCGCGGCGTATACAAAAGCACTTCTGGTCCCAGCTATCGACCGAGCCGCTGGCCGACCGGCGCTTTCGACACCTGACGGCCGCCGACCTGGTTGCCAGGCAGCTGGAACATATCTGGAAACGGGTAGCTGCGCCGGGAGATCGCCTGGCAGTCGCTGTGCCGGCGTACCTTAATAGCGAGCAACTCGGACTGTTTCTCGGTGTCGCGGCGGAGCTCGATATTCCCGTCGTGGCAATGGTCGACGCTGCTGTCGCGGCGACACGCAGACAGTATCGGCACGCGGTGCCGGTGCATATCGATCTCAGCCTGCACACCGCGTCGTTGACGCGAATGATGCAGGAAGGGCAGGCCCAGTATGAGCGCTCGGTGGTCGTTGATAATTGCGGCATGCTCAACCTGTACGATATCTGGCTGCGGATTATCGCCGAAACGTTTGTGCAACAGTCCCGCTTCGACCCATTGCACACGGCCGAAACGGAGCAAGTCTTGCAGGACAGCATCATGACGTGGCTGGCTGCCGCGGCCAGTCGCAAGACGGTGCCGATGCAGGTCGACTACCGCGGCATCACCCACGAGGCAGAGATCGAATCGCTGGCGCTGGTCACTGCGGCGGCGCCTGTCTATCAGAGTATCGTCAGCAACCTGCGCGCGCTGTACCGCGCAGAAGACACGCCCGCGATCCAGCTTTCCGACCGCGCAGCGCGCATGCCCGGCCTTGCCGACACGCTGCAGGCGCGCGTTGGCGGCGAGGTTTTCCTGCTCGAGTCCGGCGCAACCGCGCGCGGACTGGCACGACGATGCACCGAGAGCCGTCCTGGCAGCGTCGTCACACTGGTGCGGCATCTACCGTGGGACCAGGCTGCGGTGGATGTCGAGGTCAGTCAGCGAGGCGCAGCGGTCGGTCGGCCGACGCACCTGCTTTTCGGCCATCACGCCACACCGATCGGTTCCGACGCGCTGGTGCTCGGTAGCCAGCAGCCGGAGGGAGAACGCTGGCTGGATCTGCAACAGGAAATGCCGGGCGTCTCACGGCGTCACTGCGAGATACGCGCGGTCAATGGCCAGTGCGTCGTTACCGACCAGAGCCGCTACGGCACGTTCCTGAACGGCCATCGTATCGATGGTTCCGCAGTACTGCAGACCGGCGACATCATCCGGCTGGGTACGCCGGGCTTCGAGTTGCGACTGATCTCGGTGGAGCAGGCGAATGGCGCGTAAACGCAGGCCGATGGAAGTCTTCAGCATGTCGTTCCTCGACTGCATGAGTTGCGGCTTCGGGGCCGTCATCCTGTTCTTCATGATCATCAATTCGCACGTCAATGCCACGACCGATACCGATTCGACACCGTTGATGGCCGAAACGAACCGGCTGGAAATCGAAGTGCTGGAAGGGCGCAAGAATCTTGCGCTTGCCCGCAATACCAAGCAGAAACTGCAAACGGAGAAGGAAGAGGCGGACGACAAGATCGCCCAGATCATCGCCTTGATACAGGAGCTGCAGGCGGAACTGGACAAGTACGATAACGATACACTCGCGAAAATCGAGCGCGTCGAGAAGCTGCAGTCCGATATCAAGTCATTGGAAGAGGAAGTGAAGCGGTTGCTCGCGCTGAAAGTCGAGAAAGATGCTGCCGGCGAACAAATTCGGGAGTTCAAGGGCGACGGTGATCGCCAGTACCTGACCGGTTTGAAACTCGGCGGCAAGCACACGCTGATCCTGGTCGATCGTTCAGCGAGCATGTTGAGCGACAGGCTCATCAATATCCTGCGCACGCGTAATCTGCCGGAGGAACAGCAACTGCGTGCGCGCAAGTGGCGGCAGGTCGTCGCCACCGTTGACTGGCTGACGTCACAGTTTGCTGCGGAAAGCGAATACCAGATTACATGTTCAACAACGTCGCCGAGCCAGTAATCCGTGGCAGCGACGGCGTCTGGCTGAAAGCTGACGATGGCGTGCAGCTCGACGAAGCCGTGCGTGTACTGCGGCGGACGGTGCCGAAGAACGGCACCAACATGGCTGCGGCGTTTGCCGTCGCGAAACAGCTCTCACCGCGACCCGACAATATCATCATGCTCGTCGACGGGATGCCGACGATGGAATCCGAGACGACCACGAAGAGTGTCGTGGGTGGCGCGGAGCGCGGCAATATATTTCGCCGAGCTGTTCGTGAGCTACCGTCGGGTATCCCGGTCAATATCATGCTGTATCCGATGGAGGGCGATTTCGATGCGCCGATTTCGTTCTGGTCGCTCGCGTTGACTACGCAGGGCTCATTCATAACGGTCAGCCGGGACTGGCCGTAACCCACAGGGAGAAGCACGATGGCTCGCCGCCGCCGCAACGTAGAAGCATTCAGCCTGTCGTTTCTCGACTGCATTTGCTGTGGTTTCGGCGCCATTATCCTGTTGCTCGTCCTCAGCAAGATTTATGAACCGGTGGTCATCGAGAAGGCGGATGAAGACCTGGAAAAATTGATCGCGCTGTTGCAGGAGGAGTTGTTCCAGATTCGTGGCCAGACGACGATTCTCGACAGGGAGCTCAAGATAGTCAGCGAAGATGCAGCGTCCACCAAGCGGGAACTGGCGGAATTGCAGGGCGACCTCAACAAGATTCGAGGCCAGTACAAAGCCAGCCAGCAGGAAGAGGAGGCGACTATCGACGAAGGCGAGTTGCGAGTCGCCCGCCAGCGCCTGACCGAAGAGATGAAACGGCTGTTGCCCTATTACGAGCGCACGGACCAGGATGCGGTTGCCGGTATCCCGGTGGATAGCGAATACATCATTTTCGTCATCGACACCTCGCCCAGTATGCACAACTACAACTGGGGTCTTGTGCAACGCAAGATCCGGGAAACCCTGGAGGCCTACCCGACCGTCAAGGGAATCCAGGTCATGAACGATGACGGACGCTACATGTTCCCCGATTACGTTGGTCGCTGGATACCCGATTCGCCGGGTCGCCGGCAGGCGATCGTCAATCGCATGCAGACCTGGAATGCGTCCAGTGACAGTGACCCTGTCGACGGTATACAGCGGGCCATCGAAACGTTCTGGTCTGCGGACAAGAAGATCAGCGTCTATGTTTTCGGTGACGACTTCCAGGGCAATTACACGGTCGACGCGGTGGTTGCGACAATCGACAGGCTCAACCGGGAACAGGCAGACGGCGAACGGCGCGTGCGTCTGCATGCAGTCGGGTTTCCACGCGGTTTCCGCAAGGGCGGGCAGATTCCGCCAACCGCGATTCGCTTCGCCACGCTGATGCGCGTGCTGTGCGACAGGAATGGCGGCACCTTCGTGGCGCTGACTGACGACAACCGCTGATCCGCCCGGCGGCGCAACCGCCACGTTTCGCCACAATTGATCGCTAACTTGGCACGATGCGGACCGATCCGGTACCGCATTGCATCGTGTAATGAACTCCGAAGCAGGCCACCACGACGGGGCCGCCAACAGGAGATCAAACCAATGCGTAATTCAATGATTACTGTCATAGCGACGCTGTCGCTAATCGTTGCAGTTCCGGCACATGCGGCCGGCAAGTCTTCGAAGCAGGAGCAAATCGGCGCCTCGTCCGGCGCCATCGTCGGGGCGGTAACCGGCGGGCCAATCGGCTTCATCGTCGGGGCGGCGATAGGCGCGAAGATCGGTGACAACGCCCACAAGAAAAATGAACGAATCGACGGCTTGCAAGCCTCGCTCGCGGCATCGGACGGCGAAGTCAAGGTGCTGCGGTCGGATATCACGTCGCTGACCGGCGAAATCGACCGGCTGCAGGACTTCGCGCGGCCGGAACTCGTCAGCCTGATGCAGGCCGGCATCGCCATGGACCTGCTGTTCCGCACGGACGAGGCCGTGCTGGCCGACACCACCGGCAGTCGGCTGCACGAGCTGGCCACGACGCTGGCCTCGATGCCCGCCAGGCTCACGGACGGCGGCACGCCGACCTGCTCGGGGACGCCGAGCGCGAGCCCGAGCGCTCCCCCCGTGGCGACGAGCGCGAGGATCGCGAGCCGCGCGCGGCGCTCCGCGACCGCCATCGGCCCGAAGTCGCGACCCGACAAGATCACGCCCGCGACGAACAGCAACGTGAACCAGCAGTAGTAGCGGTACGGCATCGCCTGCAGGAACACCGCGTACCCGCTCTGCACGATCCCGGCCGTCGGGAGCTGAGCGCTGAACACAGAAACCTCGAACGCGACCCAGGTCGAGAGCAGCGACAGTCCCGCCACCGGCGCGGCCGTACTGTCGACGATGTACGAGAGCTTCTCGCGCGAGATCCGCAGCCGATCGGTCAGCGGACGCATCGTCGAGCCGACCAGCATGCAGTTCGCGTAGTCGTCGAAGAAGATCAACAACCCCATGCCCCAGGTCAGCGCGGTCGCCGCGCGCACCGAGCGCGCGACGCGCATCAAACCCTCGACGAGACCGCTCACGCCTCCGGCGCGGGTCATCACGCCGACCATCGCGACCAGCGCGACCACGAATCCGATGATCTCGACCCGGAAGGTGTCGGTCAGTTCGTTCG
>Ga0210130_1000110_pt1 | contig 11625 bp, 6 predicted proteins | sample White_ThreeSqC_D_2_FD_185591 | JGI IMG/M metagenome (GOLD analysis project Ga0210130, IMG submission 185591) | Wetland microbial communities from the San Francisco Bay, California, USA, that impact long-term carbon sequestration -... | ecosystem: Environmental > Aquatic > Marine > Wetlands ...
TCTTGGCATAATACTTAGTTTTGATTTTGCAGAGACTGCGATTATTGATATGATCGCTACTGCTAGAATCAAAGCTGCAATTGCACCAAATTCTGGGATTACTTTTCCATCAACAATTTCTACATCGACAGATGATTTGTGATCTGAGAGTTCTCCTTGTTGAGCAACTACTTTGTATATTCCATCCTGGGTCCACAATGGGCCCCCTGTGGTAATATCTTTGGCAAAAGTTCCATCAAGGTTTGGTGTAATTTGTTCGACTGAAACTACATTTCCATTTGGAGCAATAACCTTCAATGTTACATCTATGTTTGTTCTATCTGATTGTCCTGTTATTCCTATTGTGCTAGAACCTTCTAAGGCAAGAGCTTTCATCTTAAAGCCTTTGAAAATAGTGGATTGTTTTGGCATAAAAAGACCAGTTTCTAAATTAGATTCAGTTGTCATGGTCTCCATTGTCATTCCATTTATTACTTCTACTTCTACAGACATTGTGTATAAAGAATTACTTCTTACACTTTGCATTGCAGTAATTGTGTAAAATCCATTTTGTTTCCATAAAGGACTTATTTTGAATTCTGCGGAGTACATGCCATCAGCATCAGGTGTTACTTGAGCTACGGCCATTTTATTTAATCCATCTGGAGAAGTCACCATGAAAGTAATGTCTGTAACTTGAGAGGCTGTTTGGCCATGAACTAAAATCCTATCTGATCCTTCCCCGGCTTCTGCGGTCAAAGACATTCCCATTAATTCAGCATTTGCATCTTGTTGAATTGTAGTTACTGAAATTATTGAAAATGCCAATAAGGCTAGGACAATAGATGTCGTTGAATTTTTAAAATTCATCCTGATTCAACACCAGCTATATGGCTATTTATATATATTTAAAAAATGAAAAAAAGTTGTAGGTCTAGTATCTTGGCATAATACTTAGTTTTGATTTTGCAGAGACTGCAATTATTGAGATAATTGCTACTGCTAGAATCAAAGCTGCAATTGCACCAAATTCTGGGACTACGTGTGTACCGATAATTTCAATCTCTTCAGCTCCTGCTGGGAATGATATCACTAGAGTTCTGTCTGTGGATGTTTTTGTTTCATCAAAGTCAACTTCTTCACCATCAACTAGGACAAAGAAATCATCATCTTCAGCTCCAATCTTCGCATCAATCAATTCTCTAGGCAAAGTAATGGTTAACTGACCATCATTTGTTGCATCAATTGCAATAATGAGAGAATTTGCGTCTACGTCAGGAGTAATTGAAATTAGTTTTCCTCCTGTGATTTTATATCCCACCATAAATTCTGTTCCAGCTACTTGGATTTTTGTTCCAGATGCTGGGCTTATGGATGAACCTGCGAATGAAAACGTGGTTTCTGCTGTTCGATTTTCGGTTCCATACAGCACTTGAACCGTATATTCACCACCTTGCTTCATGAGAGATCCTCCAGCCGATAATTCGGTACCAAATGTCTTGTCAGGTTCAACCATAACTTGATCAATTGATACTACATTACCATTAGGAGCAAGAACCATGATGCTGATAGCATATCCAAAGAGAATTTCACTTACTTCTCCGGTCACTACTATTGTTTCACCCTCTGAATAGGATGTTTTATCAGTAGAAACAACGATTGGCTGTACTGTTTGTCCAAATGCTGGTGCCATTCCAATACTTGCAATCATTATTGCAAATAAAGAAAACACCGATAGATGAGTATTCATCATTTCTACGCTCTAATTTATACTATTTAACGTTATGAAAAATATTATTGACTAAAAAGAAAAAACCCTGACGAATTTCAGATTAGATATATATTAACCTCAAAGCGCAATTTTGACAGTTTGTGTGCATTATTTAGCGTTACATTTAATGTTCTTCATGGAGGTATGATGAATGGCAACTAAGAAAAATCAAGTTCTTGTACCTGATCATGTATATGTACCAAAACATGAAATTATTTCTAAAAAGGAAGCAGAAGAAGTTTTAAAAAAATATAATTGTAAACCTACTGAATTACCGTTAATCTTTGTAAATGATCCAGCAATTTTGGAACTTGGTGTAAAACCAGGAGATATGATAAAAATCACTAGAAAAAGTCCAACTGCTGGAGAGAGTCTTTACTATCGGTATGTGGTGGAAATTTAGATGGTAGATCCTTCAACAAAAAGATGGCCAATTATTCAGGATATACTGAAAAGAGAAGGCATAGCAAGACAACACCTCAACTCTTTTGATGAATTCTTAGAACGAGGTTTACAAAGTATAATCAACGAGGTTGGACAAATAGAAATTGAAAATGCAGAATATCCATACAAAATTCAACTTGGAAAAGTAAAACTACAACAACCACGAATGATGGAGCTGGATGGTTCTATTACTCATATTACCCCCGCAGAAGCTAGATTGAGGAATGTTTCATACTCTGCACCAGTTATGATGGAAGCAAGTGTAATTGAAGATGGAAAAATTTTAGAATCTAGATTTGTACATATTGGAGATGTACCAGTAATGGCAAAATCAAATGCATGTATACTAAATAATTTTTCATCTCAGAAATTAGTTGAGCATGGAGAAGATCCAAATGATCCTGGTGGCTATTTTATTATTAATGGATCTGAAAGAGTAATTGTAGGTTTAGAAGATCTCTCATATAACAAAATAATTGTAGATAAAGAATCCGTAGGTGGAAATATTGTTTTCAAAGCTAAAGTGTATTCATCGATTGTTGGTTATCGTGCAAAATTAGAACTAGTAATGAAAAATGATGGACTAATAGTTGCAAGAATTCCAGGTTCTCCAGTAGACATTCCAGTAGTAATTTTGATGAGAGCTCTTGGATTGGAATCGGATAAAGAAATCGCTGCTGCAGTATCCTTAGTTGATCAAGTTCAGGATGAATTAGAAGGTTCATTTGAAAAAGCTGCAGATGTAACCACATCAAAAGATTCTATTGTTTACATCAGTAAGAGAATTGCTCCTGGCATGTTAGAGGAATTCCAAATTAAACGAGCTGAAACTCTGTTGGATTGGGGTCTCTTACCACATCTAGGAAAACACCCTGAAAATAGAAAAGAAAAGGCACAATTTTTGGGTGAGGCTGCATGCAAACTCCTTGAATTAAAACTTGGTTGGATTAATCCTGATGATAAAGATCATTATGGAAATAAAGTAATAAAATTTGCAGGACAAATGTTAGCGGATCTTTTTAGAACTGCTTTTAGAAATCTAGTTAGAGATATGAAATATCAATTAGAAAGATCAGGACAGAAAAGAGGAATAAATGCAGTTGCTGCTGCGATTAGGCCAGGAATTATTAGCGATAAATTAAACAATGCTATTGCTACCGGAAATTGGGGTAGAGGAAGAGTTGGTGTAACGCAACTTCTTGATAGAACAAATTATCTTTCAACAATTAGTCATCTTAGAAGAATTCAATCTCCATTAAGTAGAACTCAACCTAACTTCGAAGCAAGAGACTTACATGCAACCCATTTTGGAAGAATCTGTCCGAGCGAAACTCCTGAGGGCTCTAATTGTGGCTTAGTTAAAAATATCGCACTTTCCGGAATTATTTCAGTAAATATTCCATCTGAAGAAATTGTTGAAAAACTCTACGACTTGGGAACTGTACATTTCTTTGATGCAAAAGATGATTTGAAAAAAGATGGGACAAGAATATTTGTCGATGGACGTCTAATTGGTTATTTCAAAGATGGTGAACAATTAGCTGAATCCCTTAGAGATTTAAGACGTAATTCAAAAATTCATCCTCACGTCGGAATTTCATTCCATAAATCTGATGTTGAAGGTGCAACCAAAAGACTTTACGTAAATTGTAATGCGGGCCGTGTATTACGACCATTAATAATAATTAAAGATAATAGATCACTACTCACTCAGGAGCTCCTTGACAAAGTTTCAAAGAAACTTTTGTCGTGGAATGATCTTTTAAGAATGGGGGTACTTGAGCTAATTGATGCAAACGAGGAAGAAAATTGCTATGTTACTTTAAACGAGAAAGAAACCAAGAAACACACTCACCTAGAAGTTTTTCCACCTTCTATTCTTGGAGCTGGAGCATCTATAATCCCATACCCTGAACATAATCAATCACCAAGAAATACATATGAATCGGCCATGGCAAAACAAAGCTTAGGCTTTTCTACTCCCATGATGAACACCAGCACTTATGTTCGACAACATCTTATGCTTTATCCTCAGACTCCAATGGTTAATACTAAAGCAATGAAACTTCTTGGTTTAGAAGATCGACCAGCCGGACAAAATTGTGTTGTTGCTGTTTTACCTTTTGACGGTTACAATATTGAAGACGCTATTGTTCTAAGTCAATCTTCAGTTGATAGAGGTTTGGGTAGAACCTTTTTCTTTAGAGTATACGATGCAGAGGCAAAACAATATCCTGGCGGAATGAGGGATAATTTTGAAATTCCAAATGCAGAGGATAATATCAGAGGATACAAGGGAGAGAAAGCTTATCGTCTATTGGAAGAGGACGGAGTTGTTGCCGCAGAGGCATCGGTAAAAGGTGGTGATATTCTAATTGGAAAAACAAGCCCACCGAGATTTATGGAGGAATATAGAGAATTTGAATCAACAGGACCCTATAGACGTGATACTTCAATTGGTGTAAGACCTTCAGAAACTGGTGTCATTGACACTGTTGTGATGACTCAATCCAATGAAGGAGGAAAAATGTATAAAATTCGTGCTAGAGATATGAGAATTCCAGAAATTGGAGATAAATTTGCTTCAAGACACGGACAAAAAGGAGTGCTTGGAATTTTAGCAAAAGCAGAAGACCTCCCATATACTGCTGACGGAATTTCTCCAGATGTTCTAATTAATCCCCATGCATTTCCATCTAGAATGACTGTTGGAATGATGATGGAATCCATTTGCGGAAAAGCAGGTGCATTAAGAGGAAGTCAATTTGATGGTTCAGCATTTGTTGGTGAAAAAATCGAAGAGGTAAAACCTGTAATGGATGCTGCAGGTTTCAAATATTCTGGAAAAGAAATAATGTATGACGGAAGAACTGGAAAATCATTTCCAGTAGAAGTCTTTATCGGAGTTGTTTATTATCAGAAATTACATCATATGGTAGCAGATAAAATTCATGCAAGAGCTAGAGGACAAGTTCAAATGTTAACTAAACAACCAACTGAAGGTAGAGCTCGTGGCGGTGGTCTACGATTTGGTGAAATGGAAAGAGATTGCTTAATTGCTTATGGAGCTTCAATGATTCTAAAAGACAGGTTATTAGATGAATCTGATAAAGCTGACATCTTTGTTTGTGAAAGATGCGGATTGGTTGCTTATCATGATGTTAAACAAAGAAAATATGTTTGCAGAGTATGTGGTGACAAAGCTAAGGTATCATCCGTATCTGTTGCCTATGCTTTCAAGCTATTGCTACAAGAAATGCAAAGTTTGAATGTGGCACCTAGATTGCTGATAAAGGAGAAAGTATAATGTCCGTGCAAGCAATAAAATCAATTGATGGTATAAGATTCTCTGTATGGTCTCCAACCGAAATTAGAAAATATTCAGTTGCAGAAATTACTGCACCAGAAACTTATGATGAAGATGGAATGCCAGTCCAAGGAGGTCTTATGGATGGAAGATTAGGAACTTTAGAACCAGGACAAAAGTGTTTAACCTGTGGAAACACAGCTGCAAGATGTCCGGGGCATTTTGGGCATATAGAATTAGCCGAACCAATTTTGCATATTGCATTTATAGATAATATTCATAAACTCTTACAATCTACTTGTAGGTCATGTGCAAGGCTTAGAGTTCCTCAAGAAGATTTGGATGAATTTCAAGCAATTAAAGAAAAACATCTTGCATATACACTAATTTCTCAAAAAAGAATACCAGAACAAATTATTGAAAAAGCAAAAAAAGCAAAAGAATGTCCTCATTGTGGAAAAACACAATATGAACTGATATTTACAAAACCTACTATTTTTGTAGAAAAAACTGAGATTGGTGAACATAGATTATTACCAATTACAATTAGAGAACGATTTTCACAAATTACTGATGATGATCTTAAACTTCTATCATATGATCCTGTAACTGCAAGACCGGAATGGTTTGTTTTGCAAGCAATGCCAGTTGCACCTGTAACTGTTAGGCCATCAATTATTCTTGAGACTGGAATTAGGTCAGAAGATGATTTGACACACAAGATGGTTGATATTATCAGAGTTAATCAAAGACTAAAAGAAAGTAAGGAAGCTGGTACTCCTCCATTAATCGTTCAAGATTTGGTGGATTTGTTACAATATCATGCAACCACATATTTTGATAATGAAGTTTCTGGTATTCCTCAAGCTCACCATCGTTCAGGACGTCCTCTCAAGACCTTAACTCAAAGATTAAAAGGAAAGGAGGGAAGATTTAGAGGATCTCTTTCCGGAAAAAGAGTAGACTTTTCAAGTAGAACTGTAATATCTCCAGATCCAAACTTGGATTTGTCAGAGGTTGGAGTTCCAGAACAGATCGCCATGAAATTAACAATTCCAGAAATTGTCACAGAATGGAATATTGAAAGAATGAGACAACTAGTAATCAATGGACCAAACAAATTCCCAGGTGTAAATTATATTGTTAGGCCAGATGGAGTAAAAATAAGACTCGACTTTGTTGAGGATCGTTCAATCATTGCTGAAACTCTCGAAATAGGATATTTAGTCGAAAGACATCTTGCCGATGGGGATATTGTGATGTTTAACAGACAACCATCACTTCACCAAATGTCAATCATGGCTCATTATGTTAAAGTTTTACCTGGAAGAACTTTCAGATTGCACCCATCAGTATGTCCGCCATATAACGCAGATTTTGATGGAGATGAAATGAACTTACATGTTCCTCAAAGTGAAGAGGCACGTGCTGAAGCCATTTTGTTGATGAGGGTTCAAGACCAATTGATATCTCCAAGATATGGAGGACCAATCATTGGTGCCTTGAGAGACTTTGTTACAGGAGCTTATCTTCTTACAAAAGACGATACTGTTCTGTCAATTCAAGACTTTTCAAATCTTGCTATGCTTGGGGGATATACTGAACCTCTGCCAAAACCCGCAACAAAAACAAAGGATGGACCTGCATACACAGGAAAACAACTATTCTCATTATTCCTACCTAAAGACTTCAACTATGTTATAACATCAAAATGGTCAAAGGGCACCAAAGGAGCTCCAAAAGACGTTGTAATAAAGCAAGGAGAATTAATTAGTGGAGTAATTGACAAGGCCTCAATTGGTGCAGAGGAACCTGAAAGTGTTTTGCATAGGATTGCAAAAGACTACGGTAATGCTGAAGCAAAATCATTTCTTAACTCCATACTCATTATGGTAAAACAATTCATTACCCACTACGGATTTAGCTATGGATATGCTGATCTTGAAATTCCTGAAAAAGACAAACAACAAATTTTGACTGATATTAATGAGACATATGATGTCATCTCTGATTTAACCTCTCAATATGAAAAAGGTACACTAAAACTTACTAGGGGAATGAAACCTGAAGAAGCTTTGGAGGCCTATATTGTAAATGAATTAGGTAAGGCAAGAGACAAAGCTGGAAATACTGCCGACCAATCTCTAGATCAGAGTAATGCTGGAAGAATAATGGCAACAACGGGAGCAAGAGGTTCAGCTTTGAACATTGGTCAGATGGCAGGTGCATTAGGTCAACAATCAAGAAGGGGAAATAGGCTTCATTCAGGATATCATAATCGTGCTCTTCCACACTTCCAAGAAAACGAAACTAATCCAGATGCGAAAGGATTTGTCAAATCAAATTATAGAGAAGGACTATCAACTTTGGAATTTTTCTTCCACGCGATGGGAGGTAGAGAAGGACTAGTTGATACTGCAGTTAGAACACAACAAAGTGGATACATGCAACGTAGACTAATTAACGCATTAGAACACATTCGCCTGGAATACGATGGAACAGTAAGAGATCCTCACGGACACATAATTCAATTCTTGTACGGTGAAGATGGAATTGATGTGGCAAAAAGTGACCATGGTGAAGCATTTAACGTTAATAGATTAATTGAATCTCAAACAATCATAGATTCTGGAAAGAAAGCAACTCATGAAGAATTAGAAGAAATTGCTAAAAAATATACAAAAACATTCAATCCACGTTTAAAGAAGATTGTAACTGATGGATTACTTGATTCTAAACTAAGTAAAGAGGGTGCAACACTGGTTGGTAAAAAAGGATTACGACTTTACAACAAAGCTCAGGTAGAACCTGGACAAGCTGTAGGGATTGTAACTGCTCAATCTATTGGTGAGCCCGGTACACAAATGACACTGAGAACTTTCCACTTTGCAGGAATTAAAGAAAGAAACGTTACACTTGGTCTTCCAAGACTAATTGAGCTAGTTGATGCCAGAAAGAAACCGGTGACTCCAACCATGGACATTTACCTTGATGATGAATCTAAAAAGTCTAGAGAAAAGGCAATTGAAGTTGCTAGAAATATCTTGCAGACCAAAGTTACTGATCTGATTGAAGATAGCACTACTGATTACAATACTGAAATTAGATTAGTCCTTAGTTCTACCAAATTAAGAAATAGAGGCTGTTCAGTAAGCGAAGTAGAGGCTGCTTTACAATCCAATAAAAAATTCAAAATTGAAACTACTGGAGAATTAATAACTCTAAAATTAGTTGAAGAATCAGACGCTCCAACTGTTATCGCAATAAGAAACAAAGTTCTCAATTCAACAGTAAAAGGTGTTCCAGAAATTGCTCGTGTGACACTTGTTCAAAAGGATGATGAATGGATAATCCAAACAACTGGTTCAAACATTGCAAAAGTCCTTGAAGTCAAAGGAATTGATAAGAAAAATGTTAGAACAAACAATGTTTTTGAAATTGCAGGAACTTTGGGAATCGAAGCATCAAGAAATGCTTTGATTGATGAGCTAAACAACACCTTGGGTGACCAAGGATTAGAGGTTGATAATAGATACATCATGTTAGTCGCTGATTTAATGTGCTCTAAGGGATATATGCAACAAATAGGACGACATGGAATTGCAGGAACTAAAGATAGTGTTCTTGCAAGAGCCGCATTTGAAATAACCGTACCTACAATTGCCCATGCTGCACTAGGTGGAGAAATTGAACAACTTAAAGGAATTACTGAAAATGTTATTGTAGGCAGCAATATTCCAATTGGAAGCGGAACTGTTGATTTGTACATGCAGGTAAGTAAGAAAAAAAATTAACTGTGGATTAAATGGCTGACGAAATTTCAAATTTAATGAACAAGAATAAACACAAGTCTATTCTGTTAAGACTTCGAAACAACAAAACTGTAAAGGGGGATCTCTTGGATTTCGATGTCCATATGAATTTGACATTGGAAAATGCAGAAGATGTTTCTGAAGATAAGTCTCAAAAACTAGGAAAGATTCTTTTGCGTGGAGATAATATCTTGGCAATATCTTTGGATTCTGAGAAATCTTAATTTGAGAAATTTCAACCAATTAAAGATTAAATCTAATCAAAATAATTTTTATTTTATGCTGTACTGGTTATTACTTTTTTCAATTATTTTTGTTCCGGTTTTTGCAGAACCAATCCCTGACTATGACAATCCTTATGCGCCAATTTTTACCGATAAATCTGTTTATTCTTGGACCGATAAAGTCAAGGTTACTATCATAGCGCCAAGCTGGAATACTGATAGTCATCTTATTGATTCCATTGGGGATGATCAACACAACCCAATCAAAATTTCAACTAGCGAACATTCGCTAGAACCTTACAGATTTACTGAGACTGGAGTTAATACTGGAATTTTTACTGCTGAGATTACTCTAACTGGGTTTCCTCATGATGCTGATGGCGATGGCGTTGTAGATACAATTCCAAGAACCATGGGCAATGGTCCTACTAGTGGATTCTTGGAAGTATATCGTGATTCTGCAATAACTATTTCATTTGAATTTGCTGATGGTGTAGTTCTAACAAAATCAGTTCCATTAACTTGGAATATTGGTGATGCTAAATTTTTAGAAAGTAATTTTCTTTCTGACAAACAAGCTTTGATTCAAGTAATTGATCCTGATCTTAATCTAAATCCAGAAGCACTAGATCAAATTCCTGTAGATGTATCATCTGATTCTGATGTTGCTGGAATTAAGATTAATGCAATTGAGACCTCTGAAAGTTCCGGAATTTTTATAGCAACAATAACCTTCTCCCAAAATTTACCTTCAAGCGGAAATAGATTGTTGGCCTTACCTGGTGATCAAATTTATGGCCGATATGTAGATTACACTCTGCCCAAGCCCTATTCGACTTCAGATAATATTGAAATTATTACAATGGCAGGTGTTTCATCCTCTATTTCAAACTTAGATAGAGTCGCAAATTCTCAAATCTCATTGAGTGATGGGTCTGGAAACCCAATGACTTCTTTTCATGTCGATCATCAAATGCAAATTGTAGGCTCAATTATTAATGAGCAAAATTTTGATCAGGAATTCATATACCTGATTCAAGTAAAGGATGACAAAAATTCTGTAGTATCAATTTCTTGGATTGCTGGTGAACTAACTGGAACACAAAATCTAGATGTATCTCAGTCTTGGATTCCTAAAAAAACTGGGACCTATTTTATTGAATCCTATGTCTGGGCTTCTTTAGAAAATCAAATACCTTTATCAGAACCTCAAAAAATCTCCATAACTGTTCAATGATTAAGTATAATTTCTACGTGATTATTAAATACAAATTTGAGATTTTACACATGTGCTAGGAATCAAAATTGGAATGTTGCTAGTGGTAGCATTAGGTTTTTCTGCATTTATTTCAGAAAGTTATGCAGAAAGTATTCTAGTTGAGTTTGATAAACCAGAATATAACACGGGTGAAAAACTAACCATATCTGGATCTGTTACTGAATTCTCAATGCCTATAATTGCTATTAGTATCTATGATCCTAATGATCAAATACTCTCTGCAAATAACTTGGAGCTTGACAGTGAGGGAAACTTTTCAAAATCTATTTTTCTTGATTCCCCATTTTATGATCTACCGGGTAACTATAAAGTAAAAATTAATTACAAAAAGATTAGCCAAGAAGAATTTTTTACAATCAGTGGAGAGGTGGCTCAACCTGAACCTATACCTGAACAAATCGCTCCAGAATTAGTTTTATTGGCCACAGAAAAAGAGATGTATACTGATGGAGAAACAATAGAAATTACAGGAATTGTTTCTGCAATCGAATCTCCTACTGTTTTAATTGGTATTTATGATCCATTTGGTACTCCAGCTGGATTTTATTTTGGAACTATTGATGATACTTTTCTATTTTCTACAAGTTTTCTTGCAAAGGCAGGTGTGAATTTCAAAATTGATGGAATTTATTCTGTAAAGGCTCATTATGCGGAATCAGAAATGACTACCAGTTTTGAATTCTATGAATCCCTTCCTTCATTAGAAGATCCAAAACCAACTGATAACAATACAAAACCAACTGATAACAATACAAAACCAACTGATAACAATACAAAACCAACTGATAACAATACAAAACCAACTGATA
>Ga0210130_1000111_pt1 | contig 11623 bp, 9 predicted proteins | sample White_ThreeSqC_D_2_FD_185591 | JGI IMG/M metagenome (GOLD analysis project Ga0210130, IMG submission 185591) | Wetland microbial communities from the San Francisco Bay, California, USA, that impact long-term carbon sequestration -... | ecosystem: Environmental > Aquatic > Marine > Wetlands ...
GCTTCCGTCGAGGAGTTCCTTCTGCTCAACCATCCGCTCGATTGTCCCATCTGCGACAAGGCGGGAGAGTGCACGCTGCAGAACTACTACATGGAGCACGACCTCGAAGACAGCCGGATGAACTTCACCCGGTTCAAAAAGGGCAAGGCCAAAGATATCGGCCCGACTCTGATCCTCGACCAGGAGCGTTGTGTGTTGTGCGATCGCTGCGTTCGCTTTCTGCGCGACGTGGCCGGCGACGAACAACTCTTCATCGCGGGCCGCGGTCACAACAGTTTCATTACCACGTTTCCGGGTCAGGAAGTGACGAGTCCGTATTCACTCAACACCGTTGACATCTGCCCGGTGGGAGCACTGACGGCCAAAGATTTTCGGTTCTCTTCGCCCACGTGGTACCTGAAAAACACACCGACAGTATGCACGACATGCTCGCGCGGATGCAGCATGGAGCTCCAGGCGAAGGACGGTAAGGTGCTCCGCTTTCGCCCGCGCCATAATCCCGATGTCAACGGCTACTGGGCCTGCGACGAAGGGCGACTCAACTACAAGTTCGTCAACGAGAACCGAATCACGACTCCGCTCATTCGGCGCGGAGACGACGCGTACGAGGCGTCGCACGAAGAGGTCGTCACGGAGATTCGGCAAACGCTCGGGTATGCGCCGGCGGGCAAGGCGAAACGGACGGGCGAGACGACGGCGGTGTTGCTGGCTTCGGCGACCTGCACAGTCGAAGAGCTTTTTCAGCTGAAGCGACTCGCGGCCGCGCTCGACAACGCGCCGGTCTTCGTCGCACGTCACATTCCGGACGGTGTTGACGACGAGTTGCTCCGCCGGGCTGACAGGCACCCCAACGCCAGGGGCGCCGAGTTACTCGGTCTGAACGTGATCGATCTGCAAGGCGACGCCGGCGAGTCGAACGCCACCGCCGTTCGCGACGCGCTGGGGGCCAGCCGGGCGCTCGTGATGGTCGGATTCAATACGGATATTTCGAGTGCGGTGGATGGTCTGGCAAAAGCGGCAAAGAAAGTGATCGCTCTCGCTGGTTGTGAGAATGGGCTGACCGCAATGGCCGATATCGTGGTGCCCGGACTCACATGGGCGGAGAAGGACGGGCTTGTCGTCAACCTGGATGGACACGTTCAGCGCCTCAAGGCAGGTACGCACGGGGCGGGCGTGAGTGAATGGATCATCCTGGAGAAACTCATCGCTTCGCTGGAAGGCGAAAAACCGCGAGAGTTTATTTCTCAAATTCGGAAAGAGATTTCGGAAAAGGAAACGTCGTTTGGCGGACTGAATCTCGCCGGCCTCGGGCCTCTCGGGATTCGCGTCAGCGGACAAACTGTCGGATAGCGTCGGTTAATAAGAACGAAATCGAATGATAGTGGATTATCTCATCGTCACGGGCAAGGCGGTCTTCATCTGGGGATTCGCTCTGAGCCTGCTTCCGTTGCTCATCTGGTTCGAGCGCAAGGGCGCCGCGTTCATTCAGGATCGCGCCGGTCCCAACCGCGCCGCGATCCTCGGGATTCGTCTCGCCGGTATCATCCACAACATCGCGGACGTAGTGAAGTTGATGATGAAAGAGATGATGATACCGCCGCACGTCAACCGGCTGTACTTTCAGGTCGCGCCGCTGATCGGTTTTACCTTTATTCTTGCGGCTTTTGCCGTGATTCCCTGGGCCGACACGCTGATCGTCAAGGGGCGCGAAATCACAATGCAGGTGGCCGACCTGAACACGGGCATCCTGTACGTGCTCGCAATTACGTCGCTCAACGTATACGGCATCGTCCTCGCCGGATGGTCGTCGAACAACAAGTTCGCGCTGATGGGCGGCCTGCGCTCGACAGCGCAGATGATCAGCTACGAAATTCCACTCGGGCTCGCCATCGTCGGCATCTTCATGGTATTCGGCACCGTGCAACTCAACGAGATCGTGCGCGGACAGGGCGAACTGCTCTTCGGAATTCTGCCTAAGTGGGGAATCTTCATTCAGCCGCTCGGCTGCATCCTGTTTATCGTGGCCGCATTTGCGGAGACCAACCGCAACCCGTTCGACCTCCCGGAAGGCGAGTCCGAGATCGTCGCCGGCTATCACGTCGAGTATAGCGGCATGCGCTTCGCTCTCTTTTACATGGGTGAATATGTGGCCATCGTGCTCTCTTCCGCGATGATCGCGACGCTTTTCTTCGGTGGATGGCAGGTGCCGTACTTCCCGACAGAAAAGCTCGTTCTAACGGCGGACACGTGGCTCAAGGTATTGCTCGGCGCCGGTGGCGTCGGCGCCCTCCTCTTTGCCGCTCTGATGTTTTTCTTCAGCGCGCGCGTGCGCGGCAGATTCGGCGACCTGCGCGAACAGGAAGGCAACGTTCTCGGCGTCATACACGTGCTGATCGGCGGCGCGATGCTCTTTTTCTTCTCGCGCACGTTTGGCCTCGAATTGCCCGATTGGGGCGCGCGGACCGTTGCCGCAGTCGTTCAGGTGTCGTCGTTCGTCGGCAAGACGCTCTTCTTCTGCTGGTTCTTCATCTGGGTGCGCTGGTCGTTGCCGCGCTTCCGCTACGACCAGCTCATGCGTCTGGGGTGGAAGAATATGATTCCGCTCGCGTTCGCCAACGTTTTTATCACGGGGCTCATCGTGCTCCTTATCGATCGGATGTAGAATGGAAGCCATAATCTTCTACATACTTGCCGCTGTTGCCGTCGTCGGAGCGCTGCTACTCGTGAGCTTGCGAAATCCGTTGAGTGGTGCGTTTGCGCTCGTTTCGGCGCTCGTTTCACTCGCGGGCATTTTTGCACTACTCAACGCTGAATTCGTGTTCATCCTGCAGGTGCTCGTTTACGCGGGTGCCATCATGGTGCTGATCATCTTCACCATCATGTTGCTCAACCTGAATAAGGAAGAGCTGCGCGAAGCGCCGGTCAGTCCCATCCGTCTCGTCGTGACAATCGGCTTATGCGCCGCGTGCGCGTTCGGCGTGATGAAGGCGTTTGGAAACATACCGTATTTGCAAGGCGAGATAGCCGAAGGGTTCGGCAGCATCGAGTCGGTGGGCGCGCTGATGCTCAGTGACTTTCTGTATCCCTTCGAAGTCATCTCGCTCGTGTTGCTCGTTGCTGTTGTCGGCGTGGTGTTACTGGCCAAGAAGGCGATCTGATGGGCGCGATAACGATACAACACTACCTCGCGCTGAGCGCGATTCTGTTTTTCATCGGCGTTTTCGGCGTGCTCTTTCGCCGCAATCTGATCGTCATCATGATGTCGATCGAACTGATGCTCAACGCCGTCAATCTGACATTTGTTGCTTTTGCCCGTTACACCGGCACGATGGACGGCCACGTGATCGCGTTCTTCGTCATGGCGCTGGCGGCGGCGGAAGCGGGTATCGGCCTTGCGATTCTGGTGATGTTGTTCCGCAACCGGACCACCGTCCAGGCCGATGACCTCACGTTAATGAGGGACTAAGTGCAAGCGTACCTGTGGCTTATACCGATTGCTCCGCTCGTCGGCGCCGCCCTCAACGGCGCCATCGCGATGGCATACGCGAAGCGCGAAAACGGACCCAACGAACGCCTGATATCGTTGATCGGCTGCGTGGCACCGCTGGTGTCGTTCGCCATCGTGGCGACATTGTTCAACGAAATGCGCGCACTTCCCGCCGAGTCGCGGGTGTTCCATCAGGTGCTCCTCCCGTGGATCAGTGCGGGGCCGGTACACATCGACTTCGCTCTGATGGCGGATACGCTGACCATGGTTATGTTGCTCGTCGTCACCGGGGTCGGCTCGCTCATTCATATTTATTCCGTCGGTTACATGCACGGCGATCGTGGGTTCGCGCGGTTCTTCGCCTATCTCAACCTGTTCATGTTCTCGATGCTCACGCTCGTGATGGCGCAAAACCTGCCGCTGCTGTTCGTTGGGTGGGAAGGTGTGGGGCTCTGTTCGTATCTGTTGATTGGGTTCTGGTACAAAGATCTCGTCAACGCGGCGGCTGGAAAAAAAGCATTCATCGTCAACCGCATCGGCGATCTCGCGTTTCTGTTGGGGATGTTCATCATCTTCGTGACGAGCCATCAGCTTGGTCATGGAACGCTGGATGTTCCCGAACTGAGACATCTCGTCGCCGAGCACCCGGAAGCATTCACGGCCGTCGCAACGCTGGCATGCATTCTCCTCTTCATCGGGGCGTGCGGGAAGTCGGCGCAGATTCCGTTGTATGTGTGGTTGCCCGATGCGATGGCGGGCCCGACACCTGTTTCGGCACTCATCCACGCCGCTACCATGGTCACCGCCGGCGTCTACATGATTGCGCGGCTCTCATTTCTCTACGAACTCGCGCCGACCGCAATGGCCGTCGTTGCCGCGGTTGGTTGCGCGACAGCGATTTTCGCCGCGACGATCGGACTGGCCCAGCGCGACATCAAGAAGGTGCTCGCCTACTCGACGGTGAGCCAGCTCGGCTACATGTTTATGGCCGTCGGCGTCGGTGCCTACTCCGCGGGAATTTTTCACCTGATGACTCACGCATTCTTCAAGGCGTGTCTCTTCCTCGGTTCGGGTTCGGTGATTCACGCGATGTCCGGCGAACAGGACATGTTTCGCATGGGCGCTCTTCGTAAGACGATGAAAGTCACATGGATGACGTTTTTGATTTCGTCGTTTGCCATCGCCGGGGTTCCGCCGCTGGCGGGATTCTTCTCCAAGGACGAGATTCTCTGGCTCACGTTCAACGCCAGCGTTGGACCGTCCTGGTTGCCCGGCGTGTTGTGGACGGTCGGGTTTGTTGCGGCTGGCATGACGGCGTTCTACGTGTTCCGCGCGGTGTATCTCACGTTCCATGGTGAGAGCCGCGTTTCAGAGGAAGCGAAGCATCACCTGCACGAATCGCCGACTGTAATGACGATGCCGCTGGTCGTCCTGGCCGCCGGCGCCTGCCTGGCTGGTTTTCTGGGCATTCCCGCCGTTCTGGGCGGAGGCAACATTTTCCATCACTGGCTGGCACCGGTATTCGGAGGTCACGGTGGCGGGACGGAGGGACACGCGCTCGCCGCCGCCGCCGATACGGTGGTGCGCGCAACCGGCGAGAACCACTCACTGGAAGTGTTGTTGATGCTTCTGTCCGTTGCGGTCGGGTTGGCCGGAATCGGTACGGCGTGGTTCCTTTACAACAAGAAGCCGGCGTTGCCCGCCAAAATCACGGCCGGATTCGGTGGCCTCTATAAGCTCGTTTTCAACAAATACTACATCGACGAACTGTACGAATACACCATCGTGCGTCCGGGCTATTTTCTCTCTGATAAGTTGATGTTTCGGCTTGTCGACACCGGCATCATCGAGGGGATTGTAAACGGCGTCGGCATCATGGCCCGGCTGATCGGTTCGACGGTGCGGCTCGCCCAGTCGGGCGTGGTGCGCACGTACGCATTCTTTTTTCTGATCGGTTTCCTTTACCTGTTATATACGTTGCTCAAGTAGAAACAAATGGATCTCGTCAGTCTTATCACTTTTATGCCGTTGTTCGGCGCCATCGCGCTCGCGTTCTTTCCGGCGCGTGCGCACGGGGCGATCCGCGTGTTTGCGTTGCTGCTCAGCACGGTTGTATTTGTTGTCTCGTTGCGGCTGTTCACCGGATTCGTCACCAACGCCGATATGCAGTTCGTCGTCAACTCGCCATGGATTCCGACGCTGGGTATCTCATATAAGGTGGGGGTCGACGGCATCAGTCTCTTCCTGATTCTGCTGGTGACATTTCTCACGCCGATCACGGCACTGGGCTGTTTCAGCTCGATCACCGACCGTGTAAAAGAGTTCTTCATCTGCCTGCTCCTGCTGGAGACGGCGATGATCGGCGCATTCGTGTCGCTCGATCTGTTCCTTTTCTACGTGTTCTGGGAACTGATGCTGATCCCGATGTACTTCATGATCGGCATCTGGGGCGGGAAGCGACGCATCTACGCGACGGTGAAGTTCTTCATCTATACGATGGTGGGCTCGCTGCTCATGCTGGTGGCAATTCTGTTCATCGTCAACGCGTATAAGGCGCAGACGGGCATTCTCACCTTCGAGTTGTCACAGCTGCTCGGAGTCGTGGTGACGCCGCAGCAACAATGGCTCCTCTTTCTCGCGTTCGCCGTGGCGTTCGCTATCAAGGTGCCGATGTTTCCGTTCCATACCTGGCTTCCCGACGCACACGTTGAAGCGCCGACGCCGGGTTCCGTCATCCTGGCCGGAGTGCTGCTGAAGATGGGAACGTACGGGTTCATTCGATTCGCGATGCCCATGTTTCCCGAAGCGGCGCTGCGCGCCATTCCGCTGATCGCCATCGTGGCGATCATTGGCATCATCTATGGGGCCTGCGTGGCCATGGTGCAGAAAGACGTCAAGAAACTCGTCGCGTACTCGTCCGTGTCGCATCTCGGTTTCGTGATGCTCGGACTCTTCTCGCTCAACACACACGCCGTCGAGGGTGCGATCTACCAGATGATCAACCACGGCATCTCGACCGGCGCGCTGTTCCTCCTGGTCGGCATCGTGTACGAGCGCCGGCACACACGGATGATCGAGGAATACGGCGGCCTCACCAAAGTGATGCCGGTCTACGCAACGATATTCATGATCGTGACGTTGTCGTCGATCGGTCTGCCGCCGCTCAACGGTTTCGTCGGCGAGTTTCTCGTGCTTCTCGGCGCGTTTCAGGCAAACGCATGGTACGGCGCCTTTGCCGCGACCGGCGTCGTGCTCGGTGCGATCTACATGCTGTGGATGTACCAGCGTGTTTTCTTCGGTGAAGTGACCAACGACAAGAATCTCTCGCTCAAGGATCTCAATCTTCGTGAGATCGCCGTGTTCGTGCCGTTGATCGTCATGATTTTCTGGCTCGGGGTGGCGTCAAAGCCGATCATCAGCCGCATGGAGCCGGCCGTGAACAAGTTTATCGGCGATGTCGAACAACATCGCGCAGCGAAGCGGAGCGATGATCCGGTTGACGTTCAGGCGAGCATACAGGAAGCGCTCGACAATGCCGCTACGATGGAGGCCAACCGATGATGCCCGCATTTACGGCCGATATTGCGCGCGTATTGATGCCGCTCTTTATCCTTTCCGGTGCCGGCTGCGTGATGCTGGCATGGGGCGCCCTCAGCCGGGGTGTCAGCCGGATTCAGGAGATCGTCGTCGGGCTGCTGCACATCGCCGTACTCGCATCGGTCGTCTCCATATGGAATGTCGACAGTGAGCCGATTCTTGGCGGCATGTTGCTCGTCGACAAGTTCTCTCTTTTCTTCACTGCGCTCTGTACGATTTGCTCGCTGGCTACACTGTTGCTCTCGGGCAATTATCTGCGTCGGTTTGGTATTGGACGCTCAGAGTACTACGGTATGTTTTTCTTCTCGCTCGCCGGGATGTTCGTGCTCGTGTCCGCGTACGACCTGATGAGTGTCTTTCTCGGCATCGAGTTGATGAGCCTGGCCATCTATATCGTGGTCGCGTTTCGACGCCGCGATTTTTTCAGCAACGAAGCCGCGCTGAAGTACTTTCTCCTGGGCGCTTTTGCCATCGCGTTCTTCCTCTACGGGATGTCGCTGATCTACGGCCTTTGCGGGACACTCAATTTCGACGGCATCATGGCCGCCGTGACCGAACGGAATCTGATGCACGAGCCCGCGCTGTTGCTCGCCGTGGCCATGGTGATGGTGGGTTTCATATTCAAGATTTCCGCCGTCCCGTTTCACATGTGGGTGCCAGACGTCTACCAGGGGGCGCCGTCGCCGGTTACCGGTTTCATGGCCAGCGCCGTCAAAGCCGCTTCTTTCGCCGCTTTCCTGAGATTGTTCTACATGAGTTTCATTGTGGCCAACGACCAGTGGACCGGCATCATGGCCGTACTCGCAATTCTCACGATGACGGTGGGCAACATTACCGCCCTCGTACAACGAAATATCAAGCGAATGCTTGCTTACTCGAGTATCGCGCACGCCGGATACATTCTCGTTGCTATGGCGGCGTTGTCGCCGGATTCGACGCGGGCAGCATCCGCCGTCATGTACTACGTGCTCACCTACGCCTTCATGACTCTCGGGGCGTTTGCCCTCGTCACCGCGCTGGAGAAGAAGGACGACACCAAGGGCCTCGATCTCGACGACTATTCCGGCATCGGGCTGCGCCGGCCCTTCCTCGGGTTCGCGATGGCGACGTTCATGTTCGCCATGGCGGGAATTCCGCCGACAGCCGGCTTCTTCGCAAAGTACTATGTGTTCAGCGCGGCCATTGAACGCGGACTCGTGATGCTCGCTGTCATTGGCGTGCTCAACAGCGCGCTCTCGCTCTACTATTATCTTCGTGTCGTCGTCTACATGTACTTCCGCACCGCCAAAGCCGAGGTTCCAGTTTTCGACACCCTCGGCGTTCGCATCGTACTCGTCGTCTCGCTGATCGTCGTCATCTGGCTCGGCCTCGGGCCCAGCGGCAACATCCCCGGCATCGAAAGCATCCTCGACTGGACCAACGAGTCACTGGCCCGAATCGCATCGGTGAAATAGCTGGTTGCCGCGGGATGTGGCACATCGCGCGTCGATACCGAAGCGAACCATGGCAAATAGAATAGTAAAGAGTGCCAGGGACGTTGCTACCAGCCTGGTGGTCGCTTTGTTCATTTTGCTGGCACTCGAGGTCGTTCTGCGGATCGGTTTCCCGCAGGCGCCTCGCGTCGTATATCGGGACGATGTCTCGATTGCGCTGGATGATAGCGTCGTTGGGCGCATCTACGCTCCGCTCACTTCGGGCAGACACACGACGCGGGAGTTCGACGTCCAGTACGATATCAACGAGCAGGGTCACCGCGACGCGACGCCGTATGTGACGCCGAAAGACACGGCGCGAACGCGGATTCTGTTACTCGGAGATTCCTTCACGTTTGGGCACGGCGTCAGCTACGAGAAAACCTGGGCTGTATTGATGGAGGAACGCCTCAATGCTTCCGGCGTCAGGGTCGATGTCGTCAACGCCGGAATTCAGGGCATGGATACCCGGACGGAGTATCTCTATCTCCAGCGGATCATCGATGCCGTCGATCCCGATCTTGTTATCCTCACCATAATGGCTCACGATCTGCTGACCAACCGGATGCCCACCGGTGTCGGCACCCGGCACGCTCGCCGGCGAGGGCGCTCGCTCCCGCAATCACACGCGGCCCTTCTCGGGAAAAGACTGGTGGCATCGAATGACCGTCTGTACACGGAGTTTTGCCTGCGTTCGAGTCGGCGGACGTTCGTTTCCGACCCACCGACGCCGATGCTGACGCGGAAACTCGCGCTCACGGATACGCTTCTCGGCATGACAGGCGACCTGTGTGCGGAGCACGACGCAGGGTTTGGTGTCATGTTCATTCCCCAGTTGTTTCAGGTCATCGTCCGGGGGCGCGGGTATCGATTGGACGGCGTGGACGTTGAATACGCGGGCACGGCTCTCGAATCTCTCGTGGTTGCGCGAGACTTTGGCTTCCGATCGACGATGGGCCCGTTGGCCGATAGCTACGCGGCCGGACGTCGAGGGCTGTTCCATCGGGTCGACGGCCATCTGACCGAGGATGGATGCAGCATCGTTGCCGATGAGGCGGCCGCGCTCGTCGTCGAGATGCTCGGTCCCTAGCTCCTGCGTCGCCGCCCCGGTAAAGCGAACGCATTGTCAGGCGACGCCAGTCGGTTGACATCCTGCCCGGGGTACGGTACCTTTTAGTAACCCTCCACTTCCGCTCGGACATTCTCTGTCGATTTATTGACTTCCGCACGCACCGGAGACCTCCGGGAGCTGGCTTGCGTTTGTTTCAAAGGGAGGCTGCAATGAAACTCGTTGTCAAAGCCATCGTGCTCGTGCTGCTTATGACGCTTCCGGTCGTGGCACAGGCCCAGGCACCGACGCTGACGATCACCGAAGCGACCTATGGTCCGTGGATCTTCGTCGGTCTCGGTGTCCCGGTTCCGTTCGACACCCCGTCCGACGGAAGCGGCGCCACGCTCACGTTTGCGTGGTCGGCCACCCCGGGTGGCGGAACGACGATCACGGACTACCGCTACGGCTGGGATCTCCTCGACCCCAATGACGGCGCTGATCCGGGCTGGTCGGCATGGGGCGCCGCGCAGGCCGCGCCCTCACAGACGTTTTTCGCCGGCACCCACACGTTCGTCGTCGAGGCACGCAACGATCTCAGTGTCGTTACGCGCGGTGGACTCGCGGTGACTGTCGTCCCTGGACCCGTCCCGACGACCGAAAATACGTGGGGAGCGATCAAGGCGCTTTTCAGATAAGTGATGGGATGAACCGAGCCCAACCGCGTGTAATGCTGAGGGCCAACATTGTTCTTGTTGCGCCCGGGTTCAACTGCCTTTGCGCTGATGTTTCTGGCGCCACTTGTACGGTTGCTGAAATTTCGGTTTGGGTGAGGTCGAGGCTGCTTCGAGGAAACGATCCGCGAGGTCGGGGAAGCCGTTGTCGCCGAAGTGACTGACGTTCTCGTAGGCGAGTCCGCGGCGGATCATGCGCACGCCGAGGAGTTCGCCGTCGACGAAGACGTGGGCGAGCCGGCGGCCGTAGGCACCGCGGCCGTCGAGGAGGATTTCGATGCGTTTTGCCCGCGTCAGCCATACGCGGGTCGACTCAGCGGCGACGGGACCGAAGGGCTGATCGTACATGATGCCGACCCCTTCACTCTTCGTCTCGGGCGTATCGAAGCCGAGGAGCCGTATGGGCTCGCCGTCGAGATAGAAGGAATCCCCGTCGTCGAAACGGATCTGATCGATTCTTATCGTGCGGGCCCCCGCGTACGACGCGCGTGAATCCTTCCCGTCACCCGTCGCACCTGCGCAGCCGACAGCCAGTATCGATGCCCATAACCATATGAATACAAGAGTCTTATGATCTCCCATTGATTCCCCTCCCACGACGCCAGATACTAGCACATCGGCGTAACCTTCGGCGCCGTTTCTGCGTTGATATGGTAATGACGAACACAACACGCCCCTTCCGGTGCACCCCGTGAATTCAACCTTCAGAATCTTCGCCGGCGCGTTGATAACGGCCGTCGTCGCATCCTCGGCGCATGCCACCGACAACGTCCGCCTGTCTCCCGACGACCTCACCGAACGTCTCTCGCGCCTCAACGCCACTATTTACTACGGCGGCCTGTTGATCGATACGGGCGAGACCGTTACCGGCACCGTTGTTGTCGTCGACGGGTCACTCGACATACAGAGCGGCGGCGTGCTCGCCGGTGACGCATGGGTCGTCAACGGCATACTCGTTATCACCGGCGGCGGGCGCATCGACGGGCGCGTCGAACTGGTCAACAGCGAGAATTATTCATCGCGGCGCGCCGTGGTGACGGGCGGTGTGCGTCTCTACGATTGTGAGTGCGAGATCGAGCACGAAACCTACGAGAACACCGGTACCCTGGTGTTTGAGAAGAGCGAAGATCCGTGGGCGATCCACCCTCATCTCGCGTTCGATTTCGCGCGGCCGTCGCGCGTGCGCTACGACGTCCTTCGCGTCGGCATCAGGCGCGAGAGCGAATTCCGCGCCGACCCTTACGTGCGATGGGGTGTCATGGCCGACATTCCGACGTACGCCGAC
>Ga0210130_1000113_pt1 | contig 11547 bp, 13 predicted proteins | sample White_ThreeSqC_D_2_FD_185591 | JGI IMG/M metagenome (GOLD analysis project Ga0210130, IMG submission 185591) | Wetland microbial communities from the San Francisco Bay, California, USA, that impact long-term carbon sequestration -... | ecosystem: Environmental > Aquatic > Marine > Wetlands ...
ATCCCGAGCCAGCCGAGCACCTTGTCCGTTAGCGACTTGACTGTTGACACTGGACCAAACGTGGCCATGCCTTTGGCGACTTCAACCGGCGATCCGGCACCTTGCCCGAGACGCTTGAATTCTTCAGCCATGGCCTTGCTCGTGGCGAGGCTCTCGAGTGCCTCGATCGCCGCCAGCGGCGCACCACCGGCTGCCTGCAGAGCCTCTGCCCACGCGGCACCCGGCTGCAGGCGATCCAGCCAGGCCAGCGCGTCAACCACAGGCGGAGGCGCAAAGTCGATTCGCTGGCAACGGCTGAAAATCGTCGCCGGAAGTCGCCCTGTCCGGTCGGCAACCAGGACGAGCAATGCGTCGCCTGGCGGCTCTTCGAGTGTCTTGAGCAGGCTGTTGGCGGCATTGACCGTCATTGCGTTGGCCGGCTCGATCACGGCCACTTTGCCGCCACCGGCGTAACTCGTCAGGCTGAGGTCCTGCACCAGTTCCCGAATCTGCTCGATACCGATGGCTTCCTTGTCCTCGGCCGGCGCCAGCCACCTGAGGTCCGGGTGCTCCGGAATCGCCAACGGGTATACGGGCAGGCGCTCTGCCGCCGCCAGGTCGAGGCGCGAGGCGGCCAGCCAGGCCGCGGCGGCGCGCTTGCCGGTACCAACCGGGCCCGCCAGCATGACCGCGTGTGGCAGGCGCCCGTGCTGCTTGCGCGCGCGCCAGTTACGCGTGAACTCTTCCTGCCAGGTTATTTCCATAAAACAATTAGTTACTTCTATTATTTAATGTGCTTTCTACTAAATGTACTGGTCGACGACTGCCCTGATCCGGGCACCGACTTCAGCGAGGCTCCCGGACGTATCAATGACAACCACCCGCTCCGGCTCCCGTGCCGCGATTTGCAGATAGCACTCCCGGACACGCTGGAAGAAATCGTGCTTCTCCTGCTCGAAGCGGTCCGGCTTACCTCGCCGGCCGGCGCGTTGCATGCCGATCTCGACCGGCGCGTCCAGCAGGATCGTCAGGTCGGGCCACGTATCCCGATGCACCCAGTCGGCCAGGCGGTCAATCGTATCCATCGGTACGCCGCGGCCACCCCCCTGGTAGGCACGGCTCGAGTCGGTGAACCGGTCGCAAACGACCCAGATTCCTGCCTCGAGCGCCGGCACGATGACGTTGTTCACATTGAACGAGCGGGCCGCGAACATCAACAGCAATTCCGCGATTTCGGGCACCGGCTCGTCACTGGTCTTCTTCAGCAGGTCGCGAATATTCTCGGCCATCGGCGTACCACCGGGCTCCCGTGTCCGCAGTACCTTGCGGCCTGCTGCCTCGATGTGGTGGACGAGCACCTCGATGTTGGTCGACTTGCCGACGCCCTCGATGCCTTCGATCGTAATGAACTTGCCGCGCTGCACGTCAGCTCCCGTCCCGCCGTCGCTGGCGCAGTCGACGCAGGTACTCGGCCACGGCAGCATCATGTTCGGCCTTGGTGACGGAGAACTTGTGGCTGCCGTCGCCCAGCCCTGTCGCGACGAAATAGAGTTCCTCACCTGCGGCCGGATGCAGCACTGCGTGAATAGCATCGCGGCCAGGCATTGCGATCGGCGTCGGCGGCAGGCCGCCACGAGTATAGGTGTTGTAAGGCGTATCGGTACGCAGGTCGGCACGCGTCAGGTTGCCATTGAAATCGGCCCCGATTCCGTAGATGACCGTCGGGTCTGTCTGCAGGCGCATGTTGTTCTCGAGTCGCCGGGCGAAGACGCCGGCGATCCTAGCCCGTTCATCGGCGCGCGCCGTTTCCTTTTCCACGATCGAGGCCAGTATCAGAGCCTCGTAAGGCGTCTGGACCGGCGAGTCTTCGCTGCGCTCGAGCCACTCTTCTGCGAGTACTTCCTGCATCAGCTCATACGCCTGTCCCAACAAATCACGGTCGGTCGTCGCGCGCGGGAAACGATAGGTCTCGGGCAGGAACAGTCCTTCAGGATGGCTGGTGGCAGCCCCGAGATCCGCCAGCAGCCCCGGCCAGTCCTCGTCCGTCATTGTCGCCTCGAGTGCGTCATTCGCGTGCAGGGCCGCCAGCAGCTCGCGGTGATTCCAGCCCTCTACGATCGTAAATGAGTACAGCCGCACGGCACCACTGGTGAATTGCTCGAGCAGGTCCGCCGGCGTCGTACCCGCCTTGATCATGTACTCACCGGCATGGATCGCTCCGGCCTGGCCGCTCCATCGAGCGTACAGGCGGTACCGGAAGTCATCGCTGATGATGCCCCGCTCGAGAAGGTCACGGGCAACCGTCGCAAAGGAACTGCCGGGTGCAATGGCAAAAGGGACAGCATCGTCCTGCACGTTAACCGGGGTGTGCATGAAGCGGTTCACCTGCCACGCGGTAAGTGCGGCCGCAACAACCGACAGGGCGACCGCAACAATTGCCAGTCGCAGTAACTTGTTCATACCGCGCACTCCCCGATGCCATTACCGGCAAGCAACGCCATGGCCCTGCGGGTCAGCTCGCCGACGCCGAACTGGTGCGCGCCGCAACTGCGAACGGGCAGCACACCGAACTGGCTGTTGCAGAGGAACACTTCATCAGCAGCGTTGAACTCCTGCTCCGTGATGTCGCCAATCTGCACGGAGATTCCCGCGGCCTCGAGGCAATCGATGACGTGCCGCCGCATCACGCCGGCAACACCAGAACGCTCAACAGACGGCGTCATCAACACTTTGTTCGACACAATAAACACGTTGCTCATGGTACCGCAGATTAGCCGTTCTTCCGCGTCCAGCGTCAGGCCCTCGAAGGCACCCGCGGCGAGGCACTCCGAACGAGCCAGCACCTGTTCAATGCGGTTCAGGGTCTTGAAGCCGGCCGTGGCAGAACCACAGGCAAGCCTCGTCCTGCAAAGAATGGTCTCGACGCCGTCTTTGTATGCATCGGCGGCGAGGGGCATCGTCGGGAACAGGCCAACAAGGGTATTTGCTTCACTCGGCGAGAGGCGGCCGTAGCCACGCTGGGAGACGCCAGCGGTGACGATAATCTTTGCGACGCAATCCGCGACGTCAGCAGCACTGGACCGCAGCGCATGCTCGAGCCAGCCGCGCAACACAGTTTCCGCGGGCGGCGTGATGCGGAGACACTTGCACCCCTCGACCAGGCGGTCGACATGGTAGCGCCACAGCCTCGGGCTGCCGTCGCGTATGGCGATAGTCTCGAATACGCCGTCGCCATACTGCAGACCGCGATCGTCGATCGGGATCGACTCGCAGGCAACACCATCCCTGAACCAGGCGCTCATGCCGACAAGGCTCCCAGCAGGCCCTTTGCCTTGGCCCTCGTTTCTTCCAGCTCCGCCAGCGGCTCGGAGTCCGCCACGATGCCCGAGCCTGCGCGAAACGATACGTTGTCGCCCTGTTTCACAATCGTCCGGATCAGAATGTTCAGGTCGAGGTCACCATTCAGGTTCAGGTAACCGAAAGCGCCCGTGTAGGCGCCGCGCGTGCCGCTCTCGAGCTCATCGATTATTTGCATGCACCGCACTTTGGGGCAACCGGTAATAGTGCCACCGGGAAACACGGCCGCAATTGCTGCCCCCGGTGTAACGTCATCCCGCAACTTGCCGCGAATGTTTGAGACGATATGGTGCACATGAGCATAACTCTCCAGCACCATCATTTCGTTGACCTCGACGCTGCCCGGCACGCACACGCGCCCGAGATCATTGCGTTCGAGGTCGATCAGCATGATGTGCTCCGCCCTTTCCTTCGGGTGCGCGAGTAACTCGGCCGACAGGTCGTCGTCAATCCGGCCATCGGCAGACCGCGGCCGGGTGCCCGCTATCGGTCGCGTGGATGCGACGCCGTCACGAATACTCAGGAGCCGCTCCGGTGACGATGAAATGATCTCGAGGTCCTGCCAGCGCGCGATGCCCGCAAAAGGTGCGGGATTGGACCCGCACAGGGCCGTATACACCGCATTGCCATCCACCCCCGGCGCCAGGCGAGCGCGCCACTCGCGAGACAGGTTGGCCTGGTACACATCGCCTTCTGCAATGTACTCCTTCGCGGCAACAACAGCCTGCGTAAAGCGAGCGGCTTCTTCTTCGCTGACGGACAATACCGCTACCGCGGCCTGTTCGCGGGGTTCACGCGCCTCGGCAAGGTCATGCAGGACTTGCTGCCAGGCGTTCTCGTCATGCGCCTCGTGTACGAACTGGCAGGTCGCACGCGCATGATCGTAGATGAGTGCCGCCGGGCAGCGCGTCGCGAAAGCGGTTGGCAACAACGGGTCCGTCCCGAGTTGCAGCGCCGGCTCGATCTCACTGGCGAGTTCGTATCCGAGGTACAGGAACCAGCCGCCGGTAAAGGGCAAGTCGCTGGAGCCGGCCGACTCGCGTGCCGCCGTCCAGGATGCATCCAGAGATCGCAGAAACCCGTTGGCCGCAGTTGTCGTGGACGGCGCGCCGGCACGCCTGTCCAGAACCAGCGAATCGCCCGGAAACGCGAACAGGATGTCGTAGCGCCCCAACTCGTTGCCGGACGCGGTGCTTTGCAACAGGAATGGATAACGAGCGGGATGTGCCTGGTGAAGTCGCCGCAGTTCCGCCGGCGTCGCGCGCCCGCTAATGACTTCAATCAAGCGCGCGAAAGATCAGACTGCCGTTGGTACCGCCGAAGCCGAAAGAATTCGACATCACGGTGCGGAGTTTCGCATCGCGGGCGACGTTGGGCGTGTAGTCCAGGTCGCACTCCGGGTCCTGGTTGTCGAGGTTGATCGTCGGCGGAACGACCTGGTCCCGCAACGCCATGACGCAGAAGATCGCTTCGACGACACCGGCCGCGCCGAGCAAATGTCCGGTCGTGGATTTGGTTGAACTGATCATCAGGTCGTACGCGGCATCGCCGAAAGCCCGCTTGATGCCGACCGTTTCGCCGATATCACCTGCCGGCGTGGACGTGCCATGGGTGTTCAGGTAGTCGACATCCTCAGGGTCGATGCCGGCATCTCGCATGGCTGCGACCATGCACTTGCGCGCGCCCTCGCCGTCGGCTGGCGGCAACGTAATATGGTAGGCGTCGCCGCTCATGCCGAAGCCGATCACTTCCCCGTAAATGCGTGCGCCACGAGCTTTCGCATATTCGTATTCCTCAAGCACGACGCAACCGGCCCCGTTGCTGAGTACGAACCCGTCGCGATCGATGTCGTAAGGGCGGCTCGCCCGGGTCGGGTCGTCATTGCGCGTCGACATGGCGCGCGCGGCGCAGAAACCGCCCATGGCGAGCGGCGTCGCCGCGAACTCCGAACCACCGGCAAGCATGACCTCGGCATCACCGTGCTCGATACTGCGTGCTGCGAGCCCGATGCTGTGGGTCGATGTCGCACAGGCGGTAACGACGGAAATATTGGGACCGGTGATGTGCTGCAGGATGCTGACCTGGCCCGAGGTCATGTTGATGATGCTGCCCGGAATGAAGAACGGCGATACCTTGCGGGGCCCGCCCTCGACCAGTTTGAGGAGATTGTCTTCGATGTATTTGATGCCACCAATGCCGGCGCCCATCATGATGCCGATTTCGTGGCCATTCTCTGCCGTGATTTCGAGCCCCGCATCGGCGATTGCGTCGATGGCGGCGGCATAGCCGTAATGGATGAACTGATCGTTCTTGCGCTGTTCTTTCTTCGACAGGTACTTGTCGACATCGAAGTCCTTGACGGTACCGGCGATACGAGTCGAATACTGGCTCGTATCGAAGTCCTCGATCAGGGAGATCCCGGATTCACCCTCTTTAACGGCACGCCACGCATCCTCGATGCGGCTGCCAACCGGCGAGATGATGCCCATGCCGGTAATAACAACGCGTCGTTTGCTCAATACTGTGTCCGTAGGTAGCGGGCAGAACTGCCTTCAAGAACGGGAAGAAAAAAGGCGCGGCGCAAGACGCCGCGCCTGTGGTGCTTAGCTGTCGCTCTGGCGGGCGGTTACGAAGTCGATTGCCTGCTGCACGGTCGTAATCTTTTCGGCTTCCTCGTCAGGAATTTCGGTTTCGAATTCCTCTTCGAGCGCCATGACCAATTCGACCGTATCCAGCGAATCAGCGCCGAGATCCTCGACAAAAGAAGCATCGTTCGTTACCTCGTCTTCTTTGACGCCGAGTTGCTCCGCAACAATGCTCTTAACTTGTTCTTCAATACTGCTCATAGTGGTTGCTTCTCCTGAGAAGACTCATATGTCGTTAGCGGCTGACCCGGACCGCGCTAGTGTCTCCGTTCGTATCCCCCCGTACAAGGCTCTCAAACGGCGCCAAAAGTGGTCAAAATACACGCCCGAAAACACGCTAAGTCATTGATATTACAAGGTGCTACCCGTTCGTGGGGAGCTATTGTAAGTGAATAGTCCATGGCAATCTACTCGCTGGGACCGATTAATTTCGCTGGCTCATTCGGACTCATTCCAGACGTCTAGTCCATCAGCATTCCACCGTTCACGTGCAACGTCTCGCCGGTAATGTAAGCGCCGCCCGCCGAGGCGAGGAAAAGCACCGCATTGGCCACATCTTCACTGTCACCGAGGCGGCCCAGCGGGATCTGCGCCAGCATGCCCGCGCGTTGCTCCTCCGACAGTGCACTGGTCATATCGGTATCGATGAACCCGGGCGCAACGACGTTGACCGTGATGCCACGCGAGCCGATTTCCCGTGCCAGCGATTTCGAAAAGCCGACCATGCCGGCTTTCGCGGCGCCGTAATTTGACTGCCCCGCATTGCCCATCACGGCAATGACCGACGCGATGTTGATGATGCGCCCATGCTTCGCTTTCATCATGCCGCGCAGGCATGCCTTGCTGACGCGGTACATCCCTGACAGGTTGGTCGAGATCACGTCGTCCCACTCCGACTCTTTCATGCGCATCAGCAAATTGTCGCGGGTGATGCCGGCGTTGTTGACCAGGATTGTCGGGCTGCCTTCGTTGTCAAGGACGTCCTTGATCGCAGTTTGCACCGACTCGTTGTCGGCGACGTCAAGCACGATGCCCCTGCCCTTGCCCGCAAGCGTTGCAGAGATCTTGTCGGCACCTGCCTGGCTCGTTGCGGTGCCGACCACTGTCGCGCCGGCTGCGGCCAGCGACGCGGCAATCGCCGCACCGATGCCGCGAGACGCGCCGGTGACCAGCGCCAGTTCGCCGCTCAACGCAGCACTATTGAAAAGCTCAACCATGATTATGTCCTTGCTTGTCGGATATCAGGCCTGCAAAGCCTGTTGCAGGTTTTCGGGCGTTTCGAGGCACGCGACCGGCGTGCCCTTGTCGATGCGGCGCACCAGCGAGCTCAGCACCTTGCCCGGGCCGCACTCAATGATCGTTGTGGCACCGCGAGCAATTAATGCTTCGACGGTCGCGACCCACTGCACCGGCCCATGCACCTGCCGCGCAAGTCGCGCCCGGATGTCGTCGGCGTCGGTGTAAGCCGTCGCGTCGGTCGCAGCTATAACCGGAATGGCCGGTGGCCGGAACGGTGTCGCCGCGAGCGATTCGGCCAGCGCTTCTCCGGCCGTGATCATCAGCGAGGAATGCGATGGTACGCTGACGGGCAATTTGATCGCACGGCGCGCACCGGCTTCCTTCGCCCTTGCGATGACGCGATCGACGGCGTCTGCGTGCCCTGCTACGACAACCTGGCCAGGCGAATTGAAATTCACCGGCTCGGCAATGCCAATGACAGAAGCTTCTTCGCAAACCTTGATTATCGCTGCGTCGTCCAGGCCGAGCACCGCCGCCATTGCGCCGACACCAACCGGGACCGCCCCCTGCATCAGCTCCGCGCGTTTCCTGACGACTTTGACGGCGTCGTCAAAATCGACGGCGCCCGCGCAAACCAGTGCCGAATACTCGCCCAGGCTGTGCCCGGCCATCATCGCCGGTGCCGGCCCGCCGGCAGCCGCCCAGGCGCGGAAAGCCGCAACGCCGGCCGCGAGCATCGCAGGCTGCGTGACGACCGTCTCGCCAAGCTTCTCCGCCGGCCCGTCCTGCACCAGCTGCCAGAGGTCGTAGCCCAGCACCTCGCTCGCTTCTGCATAGGTTTCCCGAATCACCGGGTAGCTGTCGGCCAGTGCGGCCTGCATACCCTGTGACTGAGAGCCTTGCCCGGGAAATACCATTGCGATCGTCAAGGTTGTCTCCGCTAATCAGGTTTAGTGGCCGCGCATTATATCGGGCTGTCTGGCCGGACTCTACGCCGAGCCAGCCACGCGCCCGCCAGCCCCCCGAGACTGCCGTACAGGTGCGCATCAACGATGACAGCGCCTCCTGAGGTCTCCTCAGAGCCCGGCAGCGGCCCCGAAACCTGTTCCCATACGAGCTTGGCAGCGATCAGCAACGCCAGCACCTGGCTCTCCCTGCTGTGTCTCGCAAGGCCGATGGCTATGCCGGCGACCAGCAGGCCATGCAGAATGCCGGACAAGCCGACATACCAGTACAACTTAGGGCTCAGCAGCCAGAACCCGAGATCGATGGCGGCGATGCTCGATATACCCACCACCAGCCAGCCTGCAGGGTCAAAAGTGTCGCCGACCAGCACCCAGATCAGCGCCAGGCCGGCGGCATTCAGCACCAGGTGCGACCAGCCGAGGTGCACGACGTGGCCGGACAACAGACGCCAGGCTTCGCCGGCACCGATGTCGACACGACTCCAGGCAAGCCAGTGGCGCACCGGGTCGCCACCCAATTGCAGCAGGACGGCAATACAAATGAGCCCCGCCGGCAATGCCCAGGTGCCCGCCCGGAGCAGATTGCCGGAGAATAGTCCGTCTTTGTGTAACCCCATGTTTGCTATACTGACGTTTACCTCAATCAAGAGTCAATTTAGCGGCTTACCCTCTGGTCGCCGCGCTGGAGCAAATGCAGTGAGCAAGATATTCAGGGCACAACAGCCAGTGTCACGTCAGCAGGGTTTTACCCTGATCGAGATCATGGTTGTTGTCATCATCATCGGCATTCTGGCCGCCATCGTTGCGCCGAATGTCATCGGTCGCGTCGATGACGCGCAGCTTACCAAGGCCAAGGCCGAGATCTCGAACATCGAGAACGCGATGAAATTCTATCGCCTCGATAATTTTGCGTACCCGACGACGGAGCAAGGCATCGAAGCGCTGGTCGTCAAGCCCAATGACCCGACGATTCGGAACTGGAAACCGGGCGGCTACCTCGACCGCCTGCCCAAGGACCCGTGGGGCAACCCGTACCAGTACCTGAATCCCGGCAACAACGGCGAAATCGACATCTACACGCTGGGCCGTGATGGCGCGCCTGGCGGCGAAGGCCTCGACGCCGACCTTGGTAACTGGGACGAGGACTAGGTCCGCGCCGCCCGGGAAAAACCCTGGACCATGGCAACCTGTAGACAGGAAAGCGGCTTCACGCTGATCGAGATTCTGGTCGTGGTCGTGATCGTTGCGACGATTGCATCAATGACGCTGTTGTCGATCGGCATCGTCGGCGATGACCGTGATCTCGACACAGAACGCAAGCGACTGGCCTCGTTACTCGAAGTGGCCCGGGACGAAGCCCTGATGCAGGGCCGTGAGCTCGGCGTGGAATTCACGACCAGCGCCTACCGGTTCGTGGAATTCGATCCGTTCACACAGCAATGGAGTGAAATCAGGGGCGATGACCTGTTCCGCCAGCGCACCTTGCCGGAGGGCATGGAGTTCGAGCTCTATATCGATGACAAGCGCATCACGCTGAACCAGGATCTCGCGGAATTCGATGATCCTGACGACAAAGACCCCGTCTCCAAGGTCCAGAGTTACCTGCCACATCTTTTCGTCTTTGCAAGTGGTGAAGCGACTGCTTTTGAAATCCGCGTGCACCGTTTCAATCCGGATGCGCAGTTGGCAATGCAGGGCGACGTACTGGGCAATATCGAGTTTGACGTCGAAGAAGAATTGTAGATGCGTGTCATTCGGCAACAGGGCTTCACATTGATCGAGGTAATGGTTGCCCTGACGATCGTCGCATTTGCGCTGGCCGCGGTTGCAGCCAGCATGAACCAGATGATCGATGCCGCCAACGCGATGCGCGATCGCACCTACGCAAGCTGGATCGCGCAAAACAAGATCGCCGAGATGCGCCTTGCCAATGAAATTCCGGAGGTGAGCACGACCAGCGGTGAAGTCGAGTATGGCAACTCCGAATGGGCCTGGCGCGCGGTCGTTTCGGAGACCGGCGTCGAGAATTTCATGCGCGTCGATGTATCGGTTTCCTACGTTGGCACCGACTACGTCGTGCGCACCGTTACCGGATTCATCGGCGAACCAATCCCGATCGGCAACGGCAATCGCATCCGCGGTCGCGGCATGCGTTCCAGCGGAGCAGTCAACTGATGCAGCGACGGCGCAAAGGGTTCACGCTGATCGAGGTGCTGGTCGCGATGGCCGTGTTCGGCGTGCTGGCAGCGATGTCCTACATGGCGCTGGGCCAGACATTATCCAACGCCGACATGCTCACGAGCCGCATGGAGCGGCTGCAGGCGGTGCAACGCACCATGACATTTCTGAGCACCGAATTGTTGCAGGCGTCTGCACGGCCCATACGCAATGAATACGGAGACGCGCAACCGGCCCTGATATCGAACTTCGCCGGCGAATTTGCGCTGCAGCTGACACACGCCGGCTGGCCCAATTCTGCCGGCGTGCCACGCAGTACGCTGCAACGTACAGCCTGGCGCATCGAAGAAGGTGAACTCATTCGTTATCACTGGAATGTACTCGATCGGACACCGAGCAATACGCCGATCGCAACCGTGATGCTGGATGATGTCGACAGCCTGACGTTCCGCTTCCTGCAGGACAACAACGAGTGGTCCGACCAATGGCCGGCACGCGGCGTCCAGGTGACGTCGAACTCCGCGCTGCTGCCGCGCGCGGTTCAGATCACGCTGAGTCTCGTCGGCGAAGGCGAACTGACGCGCATCATCGAGGTATCGGAATGATCCTGCGATTACAGCGGCGCGGGGTTGCCCTGATCACGGCCATGCTGATCACGGCCCTCGCCGGCTCCCTTGCGGCCGGCTTGTCCTGGGACAATGCCCTGGACGTGCGACGCACGATGGCCATGCTTTACCGCGACCAGGCCATCCAGGTAGCCGTCGGCTCGGAGGGCTGGGTGCGCAGCATCCTGATAGCCGACCAGACGGAAACCCAGTCCGACCATCTCGGCGAGATCTGGGCGACCGAGATCCCGGCGCTGCCGATTGATTCCGAAGCCGTCCAGGGAGAAATTCTCGGCCGCATCTCGGACCTGCAGGGCCGCTTCAACATCAACAACCTGCTGGACAGTGACGGCGAGATCGACCAGACCTCTTTTGAGCAATTCGAGCGCCTGCTGCTCGCACTCGGCCTCGATCCGCGCCTCGCCGGCGTCACAGCCGACTGGGTGGATGCCAACCAGGAGGAAAACATCCCCGATGGCGCCGAGGACCCCCTGTATTCCAGCCTGACACCCGCATACCGCACCAGCAACCGGCCACTGGTCAGCGTGACCGAGCTGGCGGCCGTGGACGGCATGGACC
>Ga0210130_1000121_pt1 | contig 11133 bp, 7 predicted proteins | sample White_ThreeSqC_D_2_FD_185591 | JGI IMG/M metagenome (GOLD analysis project Ga0210130, IMG submission 185591) | Wetland microbial communities from the San Francisco Bay, California, USA, that impact long-term carbon sequestration -... | ecosystem: Environmental > Aquatic > Marine > Wetlands ...
CTCGTGGCCAGCGTGGCGAAGCCGAGCCGCTCGAGCGGCGCCTCGCGGATCCGGCGCACCGCTTCGTCCGTGCTCATCACGCCGCGCCGCACGCGGCCGAGCAGCGATTTCAGCTCATCCGGACGCAACGGGAGTTCCGTGCTCGTCCAGCTCCCCGGCCAGGTCCTCGGCGTCCGGGGGCGGCGGCGTATCACCGAAGCGCTGCAGCTCCTCCAGGTAGGCGCGGAGCAACTCGGCCATCTCGTCGATGCCGACGTCCTGCGCCGAGATCGAAGGTTGCCTGAGCCAGCGTTGCAGGGCGGCGAGGTGATCCGGCAGGTTCGCGTCAATATAGTCATACACGGCACTGTGCTGGCCGGGGTAGGCCTGGATGGCACCCAGGTCGTAGGCTTCGCTGGTTGCGAGCTCGAACGTGGGGCGCGTGATCTCCGGTGTCGCCGGTGTCGCCGGTGCCTCTGGTGCCGGCCCGCAGCTTGCCAGCATGATTGCAGTACCCAGGATCCCCAATCGCTTCATTGTTCTTGCTCCTTATTTAATAGAGAGTGGTTTGCGCTGGCCCGCGCGCGTGGCTGCATTGTGTCGGGCTCGTGCAGGCACTGCAACAGCGCGCCGGGATGGGGGGCGCCAGCGGGAATTCTGCGCATAACCACGTGCCATGCGCGGTAGATGACGAATTGATATAAGTGGCGCCGAAAACGGCCAGCCGGGTCGCGACGGGCACCTGGTCGCCCCGGCGGGCCGTGGCCCGGGGTCAGGCCGGTCGCGCCGAATGGCCCGGAATACGCCGGTTTCAACATAACGACAGCAGGCTCCTGGCCGCTGTTGCTTTTTTGTCACATATATTCCCAAACGGAACACCGGCAACCAGGAACAGCTGGAACCCTTGTGAAACAACATTCTGCGCCCGCAATTGTTGTCTGTTTCAAAGCACGGTGGTATAAACCCGTCCATGCGTTGTGCGAAAAACGCAACGTTTCGTTTCTTTTTGAAAGGGGATAATTCATGTCATCGAACCACAAACTGCGAACCGCAGTGCGTCTCGGCCTCGGTATGGGTGCCGGCGCATTTGCTGTTGGCTTTGCACCCGGTGCTATGGCGCAAGAGACAGATGCACTCAATGCATCCGACGCGCCGCTGGAAGAGATTGTCACCACGGGTTCACGCATCAAGCGTGCCGACATCGATAGTGCAAGCCCGGTAACCGTTCTCGACCGCGACGACATCCAGGCTCAGGGCCTTACCGACGTCGGTAACCTGATCCAGCGGATGCCGTCCATGTCTGGTACGCCACTTGGCACCACGACCAACAACGGTAACAACAACGAAGGCCTCGTGCAGATCGACCTGCGCGGCATGGGCGTTGATCGTACTGTCACCCTGATCGACGGCAAGCGTACCGTTGACCGCGGCGACTACACGACGATCCCGGCCATCATGATCGAACGCGTTGAAATCCTGAAAGACGGCGCATCTGCCGTTTACGGTGCTGACGCGGTCGCCGGTGTTGTCAACATCATCACCCGCAAGGACTTCGAAGGCATCAACGTCGAACTCCAGAACAATGCCTGGTTCGACACCGACAACGGCAGCCAGAATGCCGTGTCGTTGATCGCCGGTACGGTCTTCGACAGCGGTAACTTCGTGTTCGGCGCAGAGTACGTGGACCAGGAAGAAGCATTCCAGAGCGATACGCCCTGGGGCTTCCTGCAGGGTTCTTACTACATCTACTACGACACCGATATCGGCTGCGAAAACGACCCAGTGACCTGCACGTTCTTCGGTTCTTCGCGTATTCCGGAGTCTCGCATCCAGTTCTCGACCCCGGGCGGCCTGGAAACCACCAACCCGAACGGCGCTTCGGCAATCTTCATGATTCCGTCGCCGGGCGCGGCAATGGTTCCGTATGACGGCCGTACGTACAACTACGCGCCGATCAACTACATGCAGACACCGTACGAGCGCCTGAACTACTTCGGCCAGGGTAATTTTGACCTGACCGAGGACATCGTGTTCACGGCGTCGTTCCGCGGCAACACGCGTACCTCCGACCAGGAGCTCGCGCCGCTGCCATATGACTCGAACATCTATCCGAGTTATGCCGGTGCGTTCAATGGCGCTTCGTACCTGGGTATCGCGCCGGACAACTACTACGTCGTGCAGAACATCGAAGCGTACAATGCTGCCAACGGAACCAGCTTCCTGCCGGAGCCTGTTACCAACGTTCGTCGTCGCATGACCGAACGTCCGCGCCATTACAACCAGAACGTCACCCAGTTCCAGGCAGTCTTCGGCCTGCAGGGCACGATCGGCGACGATCTCGAGTGGGACGTTTACTACAACCGTGGCAAGCGTAACGTGACCAACGTCAACACCGGCCAGTTCTCGGGCGTACGCCTGACGGGTGCTCTGGGACCTTCGGCTGATACCGATGGCGACGGCACGCCCGAGTGTTATACGGATCTCGCTGACCCGGCTTCACTGATCGTAGGTTGTGTACCGCTGAACCTGTTCGCGGGCGAAGGCGCAGTAACCGACGCGATGTACGACTGGGTTGCTGTCACGACAGTCGACGCACGTATCTCCAGCCAGGAAATCTTCGGCGCCGCAATCACCGGTACCGTGATGGAACTGCAGGGCGGTGACATGGGCTGGGCATTCGGTTCGTCATATCGCGGCGAGCAGTACGTGTTCATACCGGATTCCGCCAAGGCAATCGGCGCGGTAACGGGCGGCACGACTGAAGGCACCGACGGTTCGCTGTACTCGACGGCCATTTTCGGTGAGTTGTATGCACCGGTATGGGATAACGGCGAGCAGGCCCTGGCCTTCACGGCCGGCGCGCGCTGGGACGATTACAACCTGTTCGGCGACGACACGACGTGGCAGATTGGCATCGAGTTCAACGCAATCAACAGCCTGAAGCTGCGTGGTACGGCCGGTACGGCGTTCCGTGCACCGACGATCCAGGAGCTGTTCGATGGCCTGGGCCGCAGTGCTCCGTCCTACTACGATCCGTGTGACCAGAGCGACTATGCTTCTAACCTCGGCGGTAACGGCACCAACGTTGCTCCGGGTTGTGGCGCGATCGCGAATCGTACCGACACGCAGACGACGTCTCTGATCGGTGGTAACACGGCGCTGGTACCGGAAACGGCTGACACCTATACGGCTGGTTTCGTCTGGACGCCGGAATTCCTCGATGGCGGCCTGAGCCTGACGGTTGACTGGTGGAGCATCGACCTGGAGAAAGCAATCAGCTCCTACGGTGTGCAGTACATCCTGAACCAGTGCTACGTTTCTGGCGACCAGGACCGCTGTGACCTGATCACTCGTCGTAACGACGTTGACTACTCGATCGTCGAGATCATCGACCAGAACGTCAACGTTGCTACACAGACAGGTGAAGGTGTCGACACCGAGATCCGCTACAACTGGGATCCGAGCTTCGGCCAGTTCGAGTTCGCCCTGTTGTGGTCGCACCTGATCGACCGTACCAAGACGGCACTGCCCGGTGGCGCGGAAGAAGACCTGAAGGGTCGTCACACGAACGTTACTGCTGAAGACGGCGGTACGTACGCTGAGGACAAGGCCAACTTCTCGATCCGTTACACCAATGGCGACCTGTCGGTCGGTTACCTGTACGAGTACATCAGCGCTGTAGACGCTACGGCGACCTACCTGACGACGTACACCTACGAGGTACCGTCACGCATGTACTCCGACCTGGTATTCGACTACACGCTCGATGCTTGGGGCACCACCAAGCTGACGGCTGGTTTCACGAATATCTTCGACGAGGAACCGCCGTACATCGATCCGGGCTTCAACGCCAACACCGATCCGAACACGTATCGTATGTTTGGCCAGGGCTACTTCCTGCGCATCTCGCAGCAGTTCTAGTAGTTCGGAAGTCATAGCAAGACAAAAAGGGCCGCGAAAGCGGCCCTTTTTTTATGCTTGTAGTTTCTTGTTACGCCGGGCGTTGCCAATGCTGGTCGTCGTCGACGAGTTCGTACAGGCCTTCGGCCGTGGTCGCGAGCTTCGCGGCCAGGGATTGCCACTCGACGTCGTCCCTGAGGCCATGCTTCGCACGTGTCTCCGGATCGGCATACTGGGCGGCGTCTTTTTGCCACTTCAGCGAAAAATACCTCAGGGCTTCACGCGGCGTGCTGGCAGCGGCAGATCCGATATGGTCGGTCGGCAGGTCGCCGCAGATCAGCCAGAGGAAGTGCTCCGAGTCGTAGGTTTCCCTGACCTGGCCGATCACGACTATCTTGGGTAATGCCCATGCAACCCGGGCTTCGACCATGTCGCCCTCGAGCACGCCGCGTTCGGTTATCTCGCGCACCCCGCGATCGAAGGCTTCGCGTATCCAGGTGGCAGCGACCTCGCTGGCATCGTTCTGTGTTTCGTCCGACATATTCAAATATCCTCGCGCGCCCGCATCGGCTGCGCCCTGCAATGATCGTTTGTCTTATAATACGGAATGGCTATGACTCAGCCCGGGCCCGAGTATAACAACCCGGCCTGCCCGATCATAAACAAGACATCGTAATGAACAATCATCTGCAAAAGGTGAGTGCTGCTGCGCGCCAGGCTGTGTCCCGCAAGAACTGGGTCACAGTCCAAGCCTGCGCGCGCGAGTTACTCGAAGAAGATGATGCGGAGCCCGAGGGGCACTTCCTGAGCGGGCTCGTCGCCAAGGCCGCCAACCAACCAGAGGGGGCTGTTGCATCGTTCGCGAGGGCGCTGGAACTGGGCGCCGAACGTTACGATGCGGCGATCGAACTGGCCTGGCAGTATTCTGCGGCGCGCCGTAATGGCGATGCGGCTGCGTTGTTGGCGACATACGAGGGCCGGCTTGCGAACAGCCCGTTGTACCTGAATATGGCTGGCACGATCTACTTGCAGATAGGCATGCCGGAGCGCGCGTATCCGCTGTTCAAGCAGGCCGACAAACTACAGCCCGGGATCGACCTGTTCCAGGCAAACATCGCGAGTTCCGCGGTATTTGTCGGCGAGATGGAAGAAGCGAAGAGGATCTACGAGGAACTCCTGCGGAAGGTGCCAACGCACCAGCACAATCACCTGACGCTGGCGCGCCTCGAAAAGGCAAAGGACCGCACGCACATCGAGCAGATGAAGGCCGTGCTCGAGGCGACGAAGTTGCCGCCGGACCGCAACATCTTCATGTACTACGCGATCGGCAAGGAACTCGAGGATCTCGGTGAGTGGGACGAGGCTTTCGAGTACTTCAAAAAGGCGGGCGATGCGGTGGCGAGTGTCGCCGAGTACAACATCGAGTCGGATATCGCGCTGATCGACAAGACGATCGAAGTCTGCAATGCGGACTGGCTGGCCTCCGGGGTGGCATCGGCGAGGCGCGATGCCCGCGGCAAGACGCCGATCTTCGTTGTCGGCCTGCCGCGCACCGGCACGACGTTGACGGACCGGATCATCGCGAGCCATTCGCAAGTCCAGAGTGTCGGCGAAACGCAATTCATGCAAATGGTGCTGCGCCGCGAAAGCGGCATCGAAAGCGACGAGAAAATGACGCCGGAGATGATAGAAGCCTGCGCCAATCTTGACATCGATACCATCGGCGATGGCTACATGGACATGCTCGCTTACCGCCTGGGCGACGAGCCGATGTTTGTCGACAAGCTGCCTTTCAATATTCTGTACCTGGGCTTCATTACCAAGGCCTTCCCGGACGCGCGCATCGTGCGTATGAAGCGTAACCCGATGGACAGCTGTTTCTCGATGTACAAGCAGGTCTTTACCTGGGCCTACAAGTTTTCGTACACGCTGGAGGGCCTCGGCAAATACTTTGTTGCCCACCAGCGTCTCGTGCACCACTGGCAGAAAACGCTGCAGGACAGGTTCATCGAGGTCGAGTACGAAGCGCTGGTCAGGGACCAGGAGAACCAGACGCGCATGCTTCTCGACAGGCTTGGACTGGATTTCGAGCAGGCCTGCCTCGAGTTCGACAAGAACGAAGCGGCCACGTCGACAGCCAGTTCGATCCAGGTGCGGCAGAAGATCTATACGGGATCGGTCAATCGGTGGAAACGCTACGAGAAGCAGTTACAGCCGCTTCGCGACTACCTGGAGGATGCCGGCATTGCAGTCGAGTAAGGAGATCGAGCGTCTCAGCGCGACCGCGAGACGGGCCGTGCAGGCCAGGGACTGGCAGACGGTCAGGGCATCCGCGAAGGAGATTCTCGGGCGTCAGCGTGACAGTGCGGAGGGCCACTTCCTGCTAGGCCTGTGCGAGAAGGCATCGAACCGACCCGAACAGGCCGTCAAGTCGTTTGGTCGCGCTCTCGGCTGCGATGCGGAGCGATACGATGCAGCCGTGGAAAAAGCCGGGCAACACTTGCGCCTGCACGAGCACGGCGCCGCGGCCGGGTTACTGGACGAGTATGCCGAGCGCCTCGGGAACAGCCCGCTGTATCTCGACATGGCGGGCACGATCTACACCAATATCGGCCTGCCCGACAGGGGATGGCCGCTATACCGCAAAGCCAACGATCTGCAACCCGGTGTCGCAATGTTGCAGGCCAACCTGGCGGCCTGCAGTGTCTACGTCGGCAAGCTGGACGAGGCGCGCGACCTGTATGGACAGTTGCTGCAGAAGGCGCCGGACCACCAGCGTTATCACTATGAACTGTCGCGGCTGGCGCGCGCGAAGGACAGCTCGCATGTCGATGCGATGCTCGGGGTGCTCGACAAAAGAGAGCTTGCGCCGGAAAAGAACGTCTACCTGTATTACGCACTGGGTAAGGAACTCGAAGACCTGGAACGCTGGGACGAGTCATTCGACTTCTACAAGAAGGGCGGCGACGCCGCAGCGTCACTGGGTAACTACACAGTCGAAAACGATGTGCAAACGATCGACCGGGTCATCGCGGTCTGCAACCGGGACTGGCTGAGCAAGGGTGCGCCGCAGGCCGGCGCCGCGGTGACCGACAAGACGCCAATTTTCGTCGTTGGCCTGCCCCGCAGCGGCACGACATTGACCGAACGCATCCTGTCGAGTCACTCACGCGTGGAAAGCGTCAGCGAGTCGTTTTTCATGCAGGACGTGATCCGGCAGGTCAGTGGTGCTGCCGGTACGGATCCGATGAGTCCTGCGATGAGCCCCGGAATCATCGATGCGGCGGCCGGCAAAAACATTACCCGTATAGCGAAGGGGTACATGCAGGCGATTGCCTATCGCTTCGGCGACAAGCCGCTGTTCGTCGAGAAGTTCCCGGAGAACTTTCTGTATCTCGGTTTCATCGCGAAAGCGTTTCCCGAAGCACGCCTGGTGCACCTGAATCGCAACCCGATGGACAATTGCTTTGCGCTGTATAAGCAGTCTTTCTTTCGGTACGCTTACAGGCTCGAAGACCTGGGACCATACTACGTGGCGTACCGGCGATTGCATGATCACTGGCGCAACGTTTTGGGGGACCGACTCGTCGAAGTTGACTACGAAGCGCTGGTCGCCGAACAGGAACGCACGACGCGAGCGTTGCTCGACGCGGTCGGTCTGGACTTCGAAGAGGCCTGTCTCAGGTTTGAGCAGAACAAGACTGCCAGCAATACGGCCAGTTCGGTGCAAATTCGTGAGAAAGTGCACACCCGCTCGGTGAACCGGTGGAAGCACTACGGAGCACACCTGGGACCGTTGCGGGATTACCTTGAAAAAGCCGGAATCAACGTGGCATGACGTTGTCTATACGAGGATGAAAACGATGAACACGAACATGAACCGTATCGGACTTGCCACGGTGTTGTCTGCGGGCCTCGTACTGGCCTCGACGCAGGGAATTGCGGCGCAGCAGGATTGCCGCACGATTGAGGACAATGCCGAGCGGCTGGCGTGTTATGACCGCGAGGCCGCCCCACCTGCGCCGCCGCCTGCCCCGGTAGAGGCGCCGACTGCTCCCGTCGAAAAAGCGCCGGTCGAGACCATACAGGCGTCCCCCGGCGAGCCGCGACAGTCTGTTGCCGAGATAAAAGAAGAGGCGACTGCCGGTGCGGCAGCTGCGGCCGGTGAGGTTGAAGAGCCAGGTCCCGAATACGTGCAGCTGGACGAAACGGTGGGCATCGAGGACCTGGAGAACGGTGACAAGGAAAGGCAGATCCTGATTCGTGGCACGGTTGTGCGTTGCGAAAAGGACGTCCGCAAGAAGATGATGTTCTTCTTCGACAACGGGCAGATATGGAAACAGAAGGACAGCAAAACGGTGCCCTGGAGCAAATGTTCGTTCCAGGTCACGATTTCGAAGGATTTCTTCGGTTACAAGATGTTGCCCGACGGGGAGAAACGGGAAATTCGAATCTCCCGGATCAAGTAACGTTCACAACTGTGTGGCGCTAGTGCGGCGCCCCGGCGCTGCGCGATGCCTGTAACACCCAGGCGACCGGCAGTTCGTCTTCCGACATCTTCAAAGGCGCCGCATTGTCGACAGAGAGACCGGCCTCTTCCAGCCGCTTGCAGAGTTGGTCGAACGCATCGGGATCGAGCGCCGCGTCGTGCATCGAGGTCATGCGCTGCAGGTGCTGCGAGAGTTCCTTGCCAATCGCATCCAGCCAGGCCAGGACCTCGTCGGGATTGTAATGTTGTATCCGGCTGTGCATGGTCTGCACCGTCGAATGCAGGTAGGCGAGCATGTCGCCGGCAACATGTTCACCGTGTTGCTGCAATACCGCTTCCAGCTCGCGGATCGCGGGGTTGAGTTTTTTCGCAGCCGCATCGTATGGCGCGCGATCCGCGCCCTGGACCGCAGCAAATCCCGCGGTGAAAAACTCGCGTGCCAGCGGTACGAAACCCGATTGCTGCACGCGTTGCAGCGCATCGATCGCCGTTGTGCATTCGCGGTACAGCTCGCCCGGGCGGATGTACATGAGGAAAAACAGGCTGCCTCCGGGGGCCAACAGGCGTATCGCTTCGTCGATGGCTTTGGGCCCGGCGTGATCGATGCCGAACTGGCTGGTCACGAGATCGAACTGCCCGGACTCCAGCGGGATGTCTGCGGCATCGGCGACAACGCCGGTGACGGCGGGAAATCGTCGTTGCATGCCGGCGATTGCATGTTCCGATACATCGACGGCGCTGACGTTTTCGAGTTTTGAACCGGGAACCTGTTCCAGGTAAGCGAGCACGACGCCGTCGCCAGTGCCGATGTCGAGCACCTTGCCATCGGGATGGGCGGTAACAAATTCTCCGAGTGCCTGCGACCAGATGCTCGGGAAGGCAGTGTGATTGACGCCGCCGCGCTTGCGGGCAGTCGGTCCGGCGGCGCCCTGCCAGTAGTCGTTCCAGCTCTGGACCAGTTCGGTGCTGTCTGTGTCGTTCATGGGACCGGTATTCTTCGTATCGAAAACAAGCGCCGCAGTATACCAGCAGCGACCCCTGGCGGGCGCTCGCCGTGGAGTCGCTGCTCCACCAGCGTTCGGGGGCACCTTGTGGTTCCGCAACTGTGACGACAGCGGGACGATCGACAAGCGCAGCCTCCACGCCGGCGACACCGTCATCGCGGGCAACAAGTGGGTCGTTACGAAGTGGTTCCGCGAGCGGCCGACGAGTTACCTGTCCGCCTGAACAGGTACGACGTCGAACGGCGCGGTCACGCGCACCGAGCTGTCGTGAATGGCTTGCGTGCCATGCCAGAGGAATGACGGGAACAGCACCAGCATGCCGGCTTCCGGACGGATCCATTTTTCGGGCGGGCTCGGCGGCGTGGTCTCGAACGGCGGCTCCGCGAACTTGATCCAGCCCGCCTTCCCGGCGCCGCTGCGGGTCTCCTCGGGGACGGATACATAGTACGAGGAACTGATCCAACCCTCGGTGTGTACATGGTTGACGTGACGGCCGCCGCCATGGAGCCGGACCGACCAGGCGCCTGCAATACGGTAGTTGCCGGTGTTGCGTGCGGTCAGTGGATGTTCTTTCCCCGTGCCAACGTCAGCCATGTATTGCCGGATCGGTTTGTCGAGCGCGCGGTAGAAGGCCTTGATGACCGGGTCGTCGATTGTCGTCAGGTTGCGCGGTGTCTGGCTGCCATCCCGCAGCGACTGGTCAAGCGGATGGGTCTTGAAATTGTGCCAGCGCCCGAGCGCCTCGAGGAATGCCGCGTTGAATTCTTCAAGGCTGTCGAAGCCCTCCGGCACCGGCAACTGGTACGGCCGGACGAAGCGCTCGAGATCGACGAGCGTCGCATAGCGCTCCGAGCCCAGGAGACGCAGCGCCGAAGCCTCGTAGGCAATCCAGTGCTGGTTGTTCGGGTCTGCAGCGCGCATCTTTTCGATCCAGGGCATGGCATCGGCTGCCTTGCCCTGGGTCAGCAGGGCGGTTACCAGGTTGCGAACCACGCCGTGGTCGTCGGGATCGACAGCAAGGCAGGCCAGCGCGACGGATTCTGCCTTGTCCGGTTCCTTGAGGTCATTGTGAGCGCTGACCGCGATCGCCCGGGACTCCGGCGGCATGCTGCCCGGATCGCGAGCGTTGCCGAGCGCCTCGAGCGCCCTGTCCGGCGCACCGCTCTGGCGCAGCATTTCGGCCGCGCTGACCACTAACGCGGGCCGGGCAACCGCTTCCTCGAGCAGTGCATCGAACGCTTCCCGATCGCCAACCATCCACAGCGCACTGCCGAGCGCTTTCAGCGACAGGTTATCGGGGTTTTGTTCGTGCGCCTGCCTGAGATCCGCGATGGCGACATCGACCTGCCCCAGTTCCATGCGGGCCCGTCCGCGCATGAAGAAAATCTGCGGCTGCCGGTTGCCCGCCTCGATCAGGGCATCGAACAGGGCCTCGGCTCTTTCGGCCTGGCCGTCACCGAGCAGCGCCGTTGCGAGGCCGAAGCGGACATAGATGTTGTCCGGTGCTGACGCCAGCAGTTTCTCGTGGAGCCTGATGGCCTCAGGCCAGCGCTCGAGGTCGATGAGTACGCGCCCCAGCCCGGAGCGGGCCTGAGGGAAATCAGGCCTGCGCTTGAGCGCGCGCCGATACTCGGCCTCGGCGAGATCGAGTTGCCCGGTCTCGTGAGCGAGCAGAGCCAGGTTGTTGGCGATTTCGGGGTCGCGCCGGTCGAGCTTTGCAGCGCGCTGCAGCAGGGCGAAGGCGCCCGCAAGGTTGCCGGC
>Ga0210130_1000126_pt1 | contig 10916 bp, 14 predicted proteins | sample White_ThreeSqC_D_2_FD_185591 | JGI IMG/M metagenome (GOLD analysis project Ga0210130, IMG submission 185591) | Wetland microbial communities from the San Francisco Bay, California, USA, that impact long-term carbon sequestration -... | ecosystem: Environmental > Aquatic > Marine > Wetlands ...
GCCAAAGCATCAATTGCAGGTCTAAATGGACCACATCTAGATCCTACCAGTGTGATTTCATTTACTACTGCAGGAGTCAAATCTAGATTTTTCTTTGAAGCAATAGTTGATTTGAGTACTACGGCACCCCTTGGTTTGACAAGTTTCATTGCATCTAAGAATCCTGAGTTACTCCCAGTTGCTTCTACAACAAGATCAAACTTTTTTTCTTGTTCTTGCGTTATGCCAATCTTTGTCTTTAATCCTATGGTTTCTAACCTTTGAAGCTTATTTTCATGCTTCCCAAAACATGTGATATTCAAACAGACTGTTCTCAATACCATTGCAATTAACTGAGCCAATCTGCCATCCCCAACAATGGCAATGTCCCAATTGGGATTTAGCGATACTTGCTCTTTTATTTCAAAAGCTGCAGATATAGGTTCTACAAAAACTGCTTGCTTATCACTAATTGAATCCGGAATAATGTGAAGATTTTTTTCAGGCAGAGAGAGATATTCTGCAAAGGCCCCATCACGATTTAAAATTCCAAGAACAGATCTGTTTTGACAATGTCTTTGCATTCCTTTCCTACATGATTCACATTTCTCACATCCAACATTAATTTCTCCTACTACTCTTTTTCCTATAAGATCCTTGTTTTTTGATTTTGTCACAACTCCAACAAATTCATGACCTAGAACTCCTTCAAAAGACATGTATCCTTGTAAAATCTCAAGATCAGTACCACAAATTCCTGCCAAGCTTACTTTCACAATTGTTTCATCAGAATTAACTTCAGGGTAATTAGAATCATAGATCAATTTTCCCCCATCAAATCTCAACGCCTTCACAGAAAAAAGATGAATCTTCATTCATAAAAGTTGATTGAAAAATTACAAAAATGAAAATAAAAAATCGAGAAAGAGGAATACCTTACTTTCTCAATTTCAAAGCAATTCTTACGGCAAGGCCCCATGATCCTACTGTAACAAGAACGGGAAATACTCCGCTAGTAAGTATCTGTGGTACTTGTTCAAAGGACAAACTTTGCTGATGGATCATCGCCGCAACAATAGGTAGAGCGACCAAACCTATTACTTCGAGTTTTCTTTTTTTCTCGGAGATTTTTTGTTGTACGTTGATTGTACTCATGTTTTGTCATTGTTTATTTGAGACAGAATTATTTAGAATGGATCTGACTTTTGACAGTAATTTAGTTCAGAATTGGAATTACTACTATCATGTATCAGTTCAGAAACTGAATAATGGAGCCTAAAAATTCAAACAAAAATTCTCTTAGGATATCTCTAAGGAACACTTGTCAGAACAAATCCGCCTATTGAACACATCCTCATACTCTTTACCACAATGAACACATGTTCTAAACGACATATCTCTTATACGCAATCTTCGTATTTAAGAAAACCACAAAATCACTTTGCAAGGGATTTCTTTGACATTTCCGAATAAGTTTGTGTGCCTTCTTTTTTACAAGTATTTTTGATAAATCTATGAAAATCCTGTTCATCAAACAACTGCCATCCCATTTTATGAATATCAAGATCATAAGACCGATAATCCTCCATAATATCACCAAACCATGCTCGATAGAGATCCTCTTCTTGTTGGGCTTGTTCGTGATTATTGAAAAATTTTAATTCAATCCAATCAATATTGCCATTTGTTCTTGCTGAAAAGTCGCAAAAGGGAGCACTTGACAGGTATTGCTTCATTTCATCGAGTCTAGTAACAAAATCTTTGGGGGATGTAAACTTCACAGTTATCAATCGTAGTATTGACATGTTTACCTGAGCCAAATCTACCATTGTTGTGTATCCTCTAATGATTCCCAATTTTTCAAGGCGAGTTATTCTTTTTCCAACTCCCCGTTCAGACATTTCGGTTCCCATGTCGGCAAGTCTTTTGACTATGGTCCTAGTAGATGCTCGTGCATTAGAAATAAGAAGATTCAGAATTTGTCTGTCTATGGCATCAATTTTACTTTCTTTTTGCTCAATTACAGGTTGTGCCATTGTCATCTTAGAATCACTTAGTTTATCTCAATTCTAAGATAGCCTCCTGGGTTCAAATATTGAACTAAATTGGTAAAATATATTCAAATTCTGAACTAGATACGGCCAAAAAGTAAGACAGATTCTAAATAATTCAAAAATGTTGATTCTACCAGTAAGATGAATACAGAAGAATTACAAGAACAAGAGATCCTAAAGGAGTACTATTCATTTCTTTATGAGCTTGCCTCCAAGAAAAACTATCTTCATGCATCGCAACTTACGGATGAGGAGATGCAATATTGTGAAAAATTACTCTCTAAATGCAAATCCAAACCAAATTCAAATGAATTGTATGCACCATTAATGAAAAACATCTTGAGAAGGCATTATGGTTCAACTAGCGGATAAAGATTTACCTGGAACTTAAGATCAAGTACGAGGAGAAGAAACTTGATGACCGTTCCAATTGATTTTATTTTTTGAACATAGTATTTAGCGAATACTGATAATTTCTATGGATGATTTCTACGTTTTACTTTTATTCTAATTTTTATTATTTGACATAATAGATAGAAGGGTGTTGTCCCCAGACCAAGTACGCCCAACTATCTATTTAGAAATACAAAAATCAATTTTAGCTTACAAATGAAAATTATTATTAAATTCTTAGAAGATGTTATCCGAATTGGCTAAATACAACTAGTCTTGGGATCAAATATTGAGACGTACAGTCATTTTATCCACCTTCTCTATTGTAGGAATTGTTCTGATATCATTTAATGGAATCAGTTATGGCCAGTTTGATCCTGATACTAGCAAACAAATTACTCTTTCAGGCGATCTGAAGAATAATCCAGTCGCCCAGGATATTTTGGAAAAAATTGAACAAACAAAAAAATGGATTGCAGATTTAGAAAAAAGAGAATATGAAAAAACTAATGCTCAAAAAGAGTTAGATGAAAAACGAGCTGTTGCTCTTGAACGACTTAACGAAGATCTAATTGAATGGGAAAATCTTTGGGCAAATTATACCTCTCGAGCTGCTTTTGAAAGGTTTGTAGAGGATAAACCTATGCCAATACAAGGTGTTTTTTGGGATCAATTTGAATTCAAAGAAATGAAGGTTGATGCAGGAAGAACTGCACTGAAAGAAGTAATTGCAAACGGGGGAACTCTTACACAAGCAAGATCAGCGTATCATAAAGCTGCAGAAACCAAGAGGATTGAATTAATTGAGATGAACGCACAGTTTAATGTAAAACATAACTTGGCGTATTACAAAGAGCAACTTTTGTTTAATTCTACTGGCCAAATAACAGTAGATAAATATACAAAATCAACACTTGGAGAATTTTACAAAGATTATAGGGCCAGTCCTGAATATCTTGATGCTAATCCAAATGATCACTATGCTTACGAATCTTTAGAAACAAGTCCGGACACTAACTGTCGCCCTGGATATGTTGTAGTTCATAGATTAGCTAACAATGATTATGCATGTATTACTGAATCTACTGCAGAAATGTGGGAGCGACATGGGATTGGTAAAGTGGTTAATACTAAGGAAATAATTTATGATGAGGCATCACTGACACCCAACATACCCACAAATCCTGCTACCGATTGTAAAGAAAGACATGTTGTCGTCTATCACTATGAGGCAAAGGCATATGGATGTGTGCTTGAATCAGTTGCTGAAACGTGGATTGGAGATGAAGTAGCAGAGATTCATGATCTTACAGAATTTATTTTGAGCAAGGACAAACAAAAGGAAATTGAAAATCAAGTATTTGTAATAAACCAGGAGATTGATGAAATTTATGATAAAAATGCTCTTGATCAAATCCAATTAAAGAAAAAATATGATAAAATGTATGATGATGCAGACAAGTCTGCAAAACTAGAGGAAAAGAATTTGCTATTAAAATTCAATGCGGAAAATCAAATGAGTAATAAAGAATTAAGTATTAAAATCATGGAAATTCGTAACAATAACGAATCACATAAGGAACAAATTTTAGAATACAAGGTAGAAGCTTTAGAAGATCTTAAACTAGAACTCCACAAAGAATTACAAAATATGGCAAGTGATTTTGATGAAAATCCTGATATTAAGATGATTTGGGATTCGGAGGATAAGATATTCTATGCAAAAAAAAGATGAACTAATTTCATAAATTAAAGAGAAAATTCCTAGGTGCGTTGATCTGGTTCTAAAATGAATTTTTTGTAAACATCTGAATATGAAAGAAACATCAGGTTCCAATATTTGATAACGTCTTTAAAAGATTCCATTGATGATAGAATCATGTGATTTCTATTTTTGTAAGATTTTGTTGTAGATTCCATTGTATCTGAAATTATTTTTGGTATGACATATGATCCATCTAAATTCAAACTTTTTGTTGAATTCCTTTGAAAGAAAACTGACGATTTGAATACATTTTCACATAATTGGAGATATTCTAGTTGTAGTTCTGTGAATGTTTGGTGGTAAATAGGAATGAAATTTTCTAAACTTTGAAAATATCTTTCAATGTTTTGTTTCTTTAAGGAATAAAAATCGGTAAATTCTGTGGATTTTAATTTCTCGTTTACTTTAAAATTTTGAAATTTTTGTTTTTCTAGATGGGGATTTTTAATCTTTGATTTCAGAGTGTTAATTTTATTAACCTTGTTTTTCATTTGGTTTTCAATGCCTGCTTTTGAATACTAAAGTATTACTATGCTATTAATCCATTTGACGAAAATAGAATATTGGATATTAATGACTTTGATAAAAATATTCACTAATCTTTACTCTCTTGGAAAAAATAACAATTTATTTTTTGTTTCTAATGTGAAAAAATGAAGTTTTTTTAGATAAATTCAGTCAAAAGATTTGTCATAAGAATTTTTTAAACATTTGAATTATAAAATAACAATTGCCTGAAAAACTAAGGAGACTCAAAAAATGAAAATACATTCAGAACAATTATTTAATTATCTTGAGTCCCGCGGGTTTAATCTCACAGCCGAAGATAAAGCAAATATTATTGAGATAATTCTCTTTGGAAAAAATGATAGGGGACGATATTCCCAACAAAGAGAGAAGAGCTTTGGCGGATAAAATTACAACTTTATTTGATATCAATCCACGAAATTGGCTTAAACCGTTTCAGAGAAAAAATTTCTTTTATTTGCTCAAAATGGGCTTATTTTATCATTTTTTAGGCTTAGGATTGATGTTTTTAGGATCAAATTTAATCGAAGAAATTTTTACCGAATATGAATCTCCGCAAATCCCTGTCTCAATTTTGCTTGCAATTAGTGCAGGTTTTTTTGAAGAAACCATATTTTTTGGAATTCCTTTTTATCTCTCAGGAAACCCCCTGATAATTTTGGGAACAGGAATAATCTGGTCCATCGCTCATTTATTTAACACCGGAATCATCTCTATCCAAAATTTAGCATATGCTGGATTTTTATTTTCAATCCCACATATTTTTTTTAGTCTGAGAACATGGATAAGCGGAAAAGGTTGGTTTGCAATTTTATTTCATTCAGGATGGAATCTTTTATTTTTAATTTTTTATTGTAGTATTGGATTACGTCAATGCAATATTGTAAATGAAAATTTTGATATAATTAATCTTCTAATGGGATCTGCATCAATAATGATTGTATATTTTGCCTATGTTAATAATAAAAAGAAATACCATTTTAACAGATTTCTTTATCTTCTTCCAGTTGGAATTCTATTAACCGGATTAATGTTTTTAGTTGCAGAAGAAATTAAAAATTTGAATTAAATTTATTTTGAAAATCATTATAATTCTTGATCATGTTTTCCATGTATTCATCTAATGTTTTTCTCATTCCAGGTAAATTTTGATAGAGGTTTTCCCACAATTTTTGATAAAATGGATCTGAAGATAATAAACCTGATGAAATTAAAATTAAAATGTCTCGAGAAATTGCACTATCTCCAGTTCTTATTTTTTCTATTTGATCTTCTACTGCACTAAAATATTCCATATATTCTTGAAAAACTTGTTTTAGCCCTTTCAAATTTCCTGAAATATCAAAACCCTCATTTTCTAATTCCTTTAGAAATTCTTTATCCTCTATCCATAATAGAAAATAATTTTGAATCGCAGCGGAAAAATTTTTGTTTTGGCGGTAAAAACTTATCATTCCATAAAGAGTAGGTCCATATTCAATTTTTTTGCGTCCTTTGAGCACAGAATGATAGATTCTAATTTTTCCTGATTCTTCAAGTTGTTTTATGTGTCTATGAATAGTGGCAATAGATATTCCAGTCTTTGCATTGATTGAATAGAGTGTTTGAGGCCCCAAATCCATTATTTTCATGAATATATCCATAGATACCCTTTGAGAAGTGGACATATCCATCATACCTTATGTATTTGGAAATAATGGATATATCTATTTCTGTGGATATATAATTATGAAATATCTGCTAATCGCTATTTTGATTGTATCTGGATTCATTCCACAAGTTTGGGGAGCACAGCTTGATGCAAAGATATTGGTTGAGGATAAAACAATCTCCCCGAAATTTTCTTTTTTGCGAATTATTTACATTGAATATCCAGAAGGCGGGGAAATTGCGGATCTACTCAGAAATAAAAATCAAAACATTTCACTTGTTTTAGATTCTAATTCTAGTGATATGAAAAATCTGGTAAACATGATAAATGAGAATTTGGAATCTCTCCCTAGTACGGTTTATGCAACTAGTGCTGAAGTAGAATATCATGCTAATTTGACCGGAAATCAAAATTCCGCAGTAATAGAATTCAGTCTAGATTTAACTCCCACTATTACAAACCCTGTAATGACAGAAAACGGAGATTCAATAATTATAGATGCAAACTGGAGAGGAATATCTTTGGACTCTCCAATAATTTTTGAAACCGACTATGGGGAATTTAACATTAACGCCCCTAAAAACGCACTTGATATAATGATTCCAGAAGTCATGAAAAAACTAGAAAATTCTGATGTTAAAATTTTGGAAATTCCTTTAATTAACTCGGAAGAAATTTTAAAACTGCCTTTACATAGATGGCATTCGCTATTTGATAATACTGCTATTCTTGCATCTGCTGAAATATTCAATTTCACTGGAAAAAGTGTAGTCACTCATTTTTCTATGGGTGAATGTAGTTTAGATTCTGGGTTTTGTCAGGACAGAAAATGGATTCAAGAACTAAATCTGGATAAAAAGTATCGACTTGTAATGATAGAATCTAGGGATGATGCATCTATTGCGGTTGAAGGATATGCTGAAAATTCATCATTAGGTTCAATTGAAACCTTTGAAACAAGTCTTTCCTCTCCCGTAAGTGAGAAGCCTGCCACAGATGAATTTCCAGCTACTGTAATGTATGGAATGGCAAGTATTGCTGCAATTGGGGGTGCGGCAATGTTTGTTTTTAGTAACAGAAAGGCCAAAAAAGACCTTGATCAGGGTCAAACAGGTATAGATCCGGCACATCTTAGAATCTTTGAATCAAGTCAATCTGCTGGAAGTTGGAAGACAAATCGTGGCGAATCATACCTAAAAAATTCCTGTTCAAGGACTGCTGTGTAATGATTACATGTTACACACTTTTTTGATATCTTAAAAATTTAAAATTCAATTCAAAAATAAACTTTGAAAAATTCACACATAGAAATCGTTCATGTTCCTTTTATCTAAAATTCGTGTAAAATTAGATATGACTAACTACAGAACCAGCATGCAAATAATTGGAGATTTGCTTACAGTTACAAAAGATTCTGGAGAAGAGGGAATAAAGACCACTAGATTGTTGGCACAAGCAAACCTTTCTCACACCAGGCTTTCAAAATTCCTTGAGAATCTTACGGGCTCTGGATTGATAAACAAAATAGAATATGACGGAAAAAATACCTTTGTAATAACTTCCAAAGGAAGGCAATATCTGGAAGATTACATGAAATTTTCAAACGTTGCAGGTGCTTTTGGCTTGGATCTATAGTTATTTCCAAACTATTTTTAAATAGAAATTGATTTAATCTTCTTCCATTCATTACAATTTATGACTTCGCTTCTTGATGATGCAATTAGAATGCTCAAAGAAGGATACGGTGATCATAGTAAACTGGAGGAAATCAAGAAGATATTAGAAAAAAATCAAATGCTATGTGTTGCAGACAGAAAGTACCTCCTCAAACTTGTACGTGATCATCCTGAACACAAAAAAATAAAAACTTCTCAATACGGGCTGGAAAAAAAACCAAGGTATTCACTTGATGAGGACCTTGAGATAGATGAATTAGAAGAAAAAATTAGGGTTGAATCTGAGCCTTCATGATTGAAAAATGAAGATTATTCCAATCATTCTTTTGATATCGTTTACGTTTTCCTTTTGTTTTGCCGAATTCCAAATCTCTGATTCAATTAAGGATAATGCAAAACAGCTGAATTTGAAAAATAATCTAGATGAAAAAAATGTAATGTCAATTATCAAAAGTTTGATAAATCAAAAAATAATTAAAAATGTCCAAATTTCTCAATCCATTTATCTTCTCCCTGAAGGAGGAAATACTGAATTTATCAAATTATCAGGCAGAATTGATGAATTTGGAAGAACATCACAAGTCAACTTGGAAATCACAACACCTGATGGAAAATTAGAAAAGATCACATCTCCTCTTCTTGAAACAGGTTCTTATTCTACAATATATCCAATTAATTCCAAATCCCAAATAGGAACCTACAAAGTCCAAGTCTTTTTTTCAGGAGAAATAAAATCTGTCTCATACTTTCATCTTACTCACAACAAGATGACAAAACCTAATTTTCCCTACTGGATACAAACTACCTTTTCGTGGTGGTCTGAAGACAAAATTTCTGATCTGGAGTTGATAAACTCAGTACAATATTTAGTAGATTTGGGTTTGATTGTGATTTCAGAAAAACCTCCATCACTTTCTGTTGAAATAAGTGGTGATAAGTTGGTTCGGAGAGGGACAACACACACTATCAATATCCACGTAACGGATGGTTTCCAACCAATTCCTGGCGCAAAAGTAACCTTAACAATTGAAGATTATGGCGAGAACATAATACGGGAATTTGATGGTTTCACTGATCAAAATGGATTTTTTATCTATTCGTGGGAAATTCCTAAAAGCTATGACGATTATGAAACACTTCTTGCATACATTAGTGTATCTGGCAATGGCTTATCTCAAACCAATCTCTTTAAATTTCAAGTATATTGCCTACCAGGAACCTCTAATTGCCAAATAGATGGAAACTAGTCTGTTCTTTGAACTTTAGTAATTCTCTAAAAATATTTTTCATATAATGCATTAAGGATTATGTTGATTTTTTCATTTTCGTGATCTCCCCATGAATCAGATTTTATTCTAATGTGGATGTTATTATTCTCTAGATTCTTTACCACTTTTGGATACATCATACCAATAAAGAATGATTTCTGATCCAAACTCATTTGTTTGGCTTTGTGCTGAAAGTAACTGATCCATTCCTGTTCCGCATCTTGAAAAGTTTCCAAAACTATGGATTGAATTTTCTCATCAAGTTCCTTTTCCACAATACACTTTATGAGTTCTGCATAAAATAAAGTCTTGGCAAAAATTTGCTATTGATTGAATTCTTCTTTTAGTATAAAGTATGTATGAAGTCAAAATTTGACCAATTTTACTCCTATAATTTTTCTACATCTTTTCTTTCAAATCCTGACTTTTGGGATTGAGTCTGAACTTTTTTGAATTGGAATATTGGTTGATTTTGGAATTTATGCCTAAATCGCCCCTTTATTAGAGCACATCTTTATTTTTCCAAATTTAAATAAAAATGGAATGAGAACTGTGATAATTATCATGATTGCTATACTTTGCTTCTTTGGAATAATAGGCACAGTTTTTATCATCGGTGGGATGTATCAACAGGAACTTTTTGAGGATTACATGGAAAATTCCAAAAAACCACCTAAAAGAAATTTGGATCCTACAGATATTCCCTCTTTTAGTATCCCATAAGCTAAAATAATTTTCAATCTTACCCTAGATAGATAAATTGACCATTTCTTGCAATCATGAAGGCAAAAAACCCGTAGATGTTATTGGAATAGAAATCATGTTGTGTGATGATTGTGCTAAAAAGATCAAATCATGAAGCTAGTGAAAACATCACTTTTTGGGAATTGTGGTTTGACAGTGTTTTGTGGAACTTTGCATGCTGTTCTTCCTTGAAGGTAAGATCACATCTAAAACATCTCCACATTGTTATGTTTTCCATAGTAAGTATTACAAGAATTTGTATTTAAGATAGATGAATGATTCATCTGTAGACTTTTGATTTTTGAGGAATTATGATTTTTAGGTCTATTATGGCATTACAACTTTTTCGAAGTATGCCCAAAGGGAAACTAAACTTGCAATTGCCGCAAGGGCAAATCCTATAGGTCCAAGCATGTGGGCTTTTCAAAATCCTATCAATTTATTCATAATTCCTAATTGTTATTGACAAAATTCAAAGTAAAGTTTACAAAATTATTGTTTTGTAAACAATTTGGCCGAGAAAGGAAAGTTTTGAAGGTTCACAAATAAGGATGTACAACACTGAAGATATAGTGAATTACAAGAATATAGTTGGGGTCTATTGTGATAAGGTGATCTATTCAGTTTTATTGCATTCAGGCGAAAAAATAGAAACAAAAAAGGCGGAAAAACACCAGGGTCGCCTAAGGCATTTTAAATTCATCAATTATCTAAAATCTCTTGAAAATCTAGATTTATGCGTGATTGTGCAAAATGACGAGTCTAAACCAATAATTAACTATTTGAGGCGTGAAAAGAAAAGACCATTTCTTGCAATAGATTACTCTCCAATCCCTGATCAGTCAAATTACAAGGAAA
>Ga0210130_1000127_pt1 | contig 10913 bp, 6 predicted proteins | sample White_ThreeSqC_D_2_FD_185591 | JGI IMG/M metagenome (GOLD analysis project Ga0210130, IMG submission 185591) | Wetland microbial communities from the San Francisco Bay, California, USA, that impact long-term carbon sequestration -... | ecosystem: Environmental > Aquatic > Marine > Wetlands ...
AAAACTAGCGATTCTATCTTTGCTGACTCGGCGAAGTTGCTTAGCATCACCCTCACCTAGCATCTTCGTATATGCAATTCTATGAGCCCAGGTACGGTCGGAGTTACTTGGGTCAGTATTATGAGCGACATTTGAAAGTAACGCGTAAGCTCCGTGTACCAGGAGGGTCATCAACGTTTCGTGATTGCTATCCGACTTAAAGACTCTCTTAACAACCTTTAGATTTCCATCGGCATCTTCTTCAACCACTCCAACCCGTTTCATTTCAGTCCGCATTGCGCCGGCAGGAATATCACCGCCGAATTCTTTTACCAACCGAGTGAAAGACTTTGACTCACCTCCGAATGGCAATACCAACGGACGCCCTTCGTTGTCGACAAACTCTTCTGCGGCATGCCAATGATGAAGTACGTCCGATAATGGCGTTGACTTGACGGTAACTGAGTTTTCGCCCAATTCAATCTTGTCGCGAATCCGCCTTATTTCTTTACGCGTCAAACCCGTCATCACCGCGACACGAGATATATTTGTTGGTCTTCCTCTCAGCCCGAACTCCGAAGACGCAACATCCACGAAAACAGTCTTCGCCACTTCGGCAAACTCTCTGTATCCGATGCCATAACGAAATAGAATCTTTACGACCGGCCGCAATACCAACTGGAAAGTGTCAAGTACTTGTTGCTTAAGATTTTTTTGCATGAGTACAAATATATTTGTCGACTGGACAATTCGCCAGACAATCAATAGGCATGGGAAAAATTGCCCAAGTCATAGCTGCCGGGTTAGACAATTGCAAGCGCAAATACTCCGGAATTGGCCCAGAAATATACGATGCAAGGCTTTGCAGGGGATTTTGGAGGCGTCAATGTGTCACGTGCAATAATTGCTTTAAAGTGCCGATATCCAGGATCTCGACACCGAGCTTCTCTGCTTTGGCTAGTTTTGAGCCGGCTTTCTCACCGGCCAACAGGAAACTGGTCTTTTTAGAAATACTGCCGGAAACCTTGCCCCCTGCGCGTTGAATCAGGTCTTTTGCTTCATCGCGAGTCATTCCGGGTAGCGTACCAGTTATTACGAACGTCTTTCCGACAAGTGGGCCATCGCCTGCAGTTTGCATCGGTTGTGTGTCAGCCCATTGAACGCCGAGCTCCTGTAACTCCCGGATCACGTCCAGGTTGTGCGATTCGCTGAAGAAATCCCGACAACGCTTGGCGACCACTGGTCCAACATCTGCTACCTTGGTGAGGTCTTCAACGGTAGCGGCCACAATTGCAGATAGATTGCCGAAGTGTGTGGCGAGCGACGCCGCGGTCGCCTCACCGACCTCTCGTATGCCGAGCGCAAACAGGAATCTCGGGAGCGTCGTCGATTTACTCTTTTCTATGGATCGAACCAGATTATCCGCTGACTTCTCGCCCATCCGCTCGAGACCGCTCAGCTCGTCCTTCGTCAGACGATAAATGTCAGCAGGACTGCGCAACTTTTCTTCGGCAACCAACTGCTCTATCAGCTTGGGTCCGAGACCCTCTATGTCCATCGCCCGTCGCGACACGAAATGTTTCAGCGACTCAACCCGTTGCGCCCTGCAATAGAGGCCTGCCGTGCACCTTGCAACCGCTTCGCCCTCCTCTCGTTTCACTTGAGAGCCGCAAACCGGGCACTGCTCGGGCAGGTCTATACGTTTTGTCTTCTTTGGCCGCCGGCTTTTTACGACGCTGACTACTTCAGGAATGACGTCCCCGGCCCTGCGCACGATGACGCTATCACCGACGCGCACGTCCTTGCGCCATAGCTCGTCGATGTTGTGCAACGTCGCATTGCTTACGGTAACGCCACCGACAAACACGGGTGCCAGGCGCGCCACCGGCGTCAGTGCGCCGGTCCGGCCAACCTGGAACTCGACATCCTCGACTGTCGTCAATTCCTCCTGCGCGGGAAACTTGTGGGCTATCGCCCAGCGTGGCGCACGGGATACGAAACCAAGCTCCCGCTGCATAGCGATACTATCTACCTTGTAGACAACTCCATCGATGTCATACGGCAATGCGTCACGCCGCGCTCCTATGTCCCGGTAGTACTGCAAACATCCTTCGACGCCTTCGACCACGGCACTTTCAGGACAGGTCTTCAGTCCCCATTCGCCAAGCCTGGCAATGATCTCATGGTGCGTGCCGGGCAGGTCCCCACCTTCCACCAGACCGACCGAATAGACATATATATCCAGCGGACGCTCGGCGGTGAGCCTGGGATCCAGTTGTCGCAAGCTTCCCGCCGCGGCGTTGCGTGGGTTGACGAATGTCTTTTCGCCAGCCTTCCTCGCACGCTCGTTATAGGCCTCGAAGCCCGCGCGGGGCATGAATACCTCGCCGCGCACCTCCAGGATCCCCGGATAGCCATCGCCAATCAGCTTGAGCGGAACAGAATCGATCGTTCGTATGTTATGTGTTACGTCTTCGCCGGTTGTACCGTCGCCGCGCGTCGCACCGCGCACAAGTAAGCCATGCTCGTACAGCAGGCTGACAGCAGCGCCGTCCAGTTTTGGTTCCGCGGCATAGCGCAGCTTTTCCGCGCCATCTTCGAATTCGAGTTTCTCTGCGACGCGGCGGTGAAAATCGCGCAGGCCCTCTTCGCTGAAAACGTTGTCCAGCGACAGCATCGGTATTCGATGCCGGACAGTCTTAAGCGTGCTACTGGGCTCGGCGCCCACCCTTTGGGTCGGAGAATCGGGTGTGACGAGTTGTGGATATTCCGCCTCGAGCTCCTGCAACTCACGCACCAGGCGATCGTATTCGGCGTCCGGTATCTCTATATCATCCAGCGTGTGATAACGATAATTGTGATAGCGAATCTCATCGCGCAGAGATTCAATCTTCTCTTGAATACCGGCGGGAACAGTCATCGATAGGAGGTACCTGGATTCAGGTCACAAGTGCACTGTGCTGGAACTGAATGATCTCCTCACGCAGGTAGCGCTCGCGCTGGATGCTCAACGTGCTGCCTGACTCGTCCAGAAGTTCGCCGTCGAGAGATTGCGCCAGGGCGCGCGCGGACGCCATCATCATGTCGAAGCTCTCGACACCGTCCAGCGGACCGGGCAAGACCAGGAACATGCTGATGCCCGGTATCTCCTGGTCCTTGATATTCGCCAGGTCGAAGCTGCCCGGCTCGACGAGGCTTGCCGCGCTAAAAATGGTGCGGCTTTCCGCGTTACCATCGTAGCGATGAAATATTCCGAACTTGCCATGCCTGAGGCCAATACCGCGCAGGCTGAGAATCAGGTCATCGCCCTTGAAAGCCCGTTGCTGACGGGCAACGAGACGCAGCGTGACAATCTTTTGCGGGGCGTCCGGAATCGCGTGGGCTTCTTCAACAGGTTCTTCGTCAGTCGTCTCTGACGCAACCTCAGCGGCATCTTCACCAACATCCAGGGTGGGTTCAACGCGTGTTGTCGATTTCGCGCTGACCACCGGGCTTTTCTTCTCGCGACGGCTGTAAAGATAGACGCCGCCGATTACCAGCAGCCCAAAGAACAACAGCAACCAACGCAAACCGTCCATTTCTCAGTGTTACACCCGCTGGCTAGCTCGCCGCCATTTTGACCGCCGCATCAAGGTCAACCGATACAAGTCGGGACACGCCCGGTTCCTGCATCGTCACACCCGTCAGCTGACGCGCAAGTTCCATCGTCACCTTATTGTGCGTGATAAACACAAATTGAACCTTCTCTGACATCTCCTTGACGATGTCGCAGAAGCGGCCGACGTTGGCATCATCCAGGGGCGCATCGACCTCATCCAGCATGCAGAACGGCGCCGGGTTCAACTCGAAGATCGCGAATACGAGGGCAACCGCAGTCAGCGCTTTTTCGCCGCCGGACAACAGGTGAATCGTGCTATTGCGCTTGCCCGGAGGCCGCGCCATGACGGTAATCCCGGTCGAGAGCAGATCGTCGCCGGTCAACTCGAGATAAGCATGACCGCCGCCGAAAAGTTTCGGGAACAGTGTCTTGAATCCGTCGTTGACATTATTGTAGGTCTCGCGAAAACGGGTCCGTGTTTCCCTATCGATCTTGCGGATCGCGCCCTCGAGTGTCGCCAACGCATCGTTCAGGTCGGCGAGTTGGGAGTCGAGGTACGCCTTGCGTTCGGACTGTTCCTTGAACTCATCGATCGCGGCGAGGTTGATCGGACCGAGGCGGTCGATACGATTGCGCACCTTCTCGAGTTCCTGTTCCCACGTCGGTATGTCTGCCGCAGCGTCCATCTCAGCGAGCAGTGAATCGAGCTCAAAACTGGTCTGCGAGAGTTGTTCGGCAAAGCCCTCGCGGCGCACGCGCAGCTCCTGCACGGCCATCTCGGCCTCGCTTACCTCGGCACGGGCGTCATTTACAGTGCTGTCTACCTGCATGCGGGACTGGTCCAGTTCTCGCAGCTCATGCTCGACCTTTTCGACTTTTTGTCGCGCGCTCGCCAGTTCGCTTTCCACGGCGATGCGCGCCTCCAGCTGGGACGCAAGCAATGACTTGTTATCGGCCAGCGGCGCCTGGCTGCTTTCCAGCTGATCCCTGATTTCCTGTTCACGCTGGCGGAACTGCTTCAGTTGCGCTTGCATGCGCTCCAGATTCTGCGCTGCCGACTCCTTGCTGTTGCGACGGCTCTCGAACTGGATCGTAATATTCTGTACTGATTGCCGGTCTTCATCGGCTTGCACGCGCACCCGCCGCAACTCTTCACGCAGCTCTTCGCGTTGCCGTTCCAGGTCAGCGCGCACGGTTGCCAGGCGCTCTAGCGCTTCACTGGCTTCGCGGTGCGCCCGGCGTGACACGCGCAGTTGCTCTTCCGCTACCAGTTTTTCGCTGTCGAGATCGTCCGCTTCTTCCGCCAGCGCCACTTTGCGTGCGTTGGCCTGGTCCAGCCGGAAACGCGCCGACTCGAGCTCCGCCCTGACTTCCGAATACTCATTCAATAAGGCTGCCGCATCCTGCTGCACGGTCTCGCGACGCTCTTCCAGCTGCGTCAGTCTCGTGCGTCCATCCTGCAGCAGCTTCCGCGCGCTCTCGAAGCGCGCTTGCAGTTCGCGTAGCTCGCCTTTCAGGCGCCGCATTTCATGCTCGCGGGCCAGCACACCGGCTTTGCCGTCTTTGTCGCGCGATACCCGCAGCCAGTGCTTGCCCAACCAGATGCCATCGGCGGTAATGACCGACTCATGCGCCGCCAGGTCTTCCCGAATCGCGAGCGCACTCCCGAGGGACTCGGCGAAATGGACCGCCGACAACTTTTCCGTAACCGCGGCCGGGGCGCCGGTCACTTTCGTTGCCAGCGAATTCTCGGCCGGCGGCAACGTGTCGTCCTTGGCCTGCTCGCGGAACATCGTAATCGTCCCCGAACGCAAGCTTGCAATGGTCTCGGTTGCCGGCGTGATGTCGGCAACGCAAACTGCTTGCAGATAATCACCGAGCACCGTCTCGACAGCCTTTTCCCAGCCATCGTCCACATCGAGGGTCTGCGCAACGCGCCGGTTGTCTTCAAGACCGGCTACCTTGAGCCAGTCCTTGATACCATCGTCGCCCTCTCCCAGCGCTGCCTTTTGCAGCGCCTCGAGCGAAGCAAACCTGCCCTGGCCCTCTTGCAGCGCGGCGTGGCGCTCATCGGTCAGCCGGGTCAGTTTCTGATCCTGCTCCCGCAGCTTGCGAACCTTTTCCGCGATGTCGGCAAGGTGGCGATCAAATTCGTCGCGCGCCTGCCGTTTACGCATTTCCTTTTCGACGAGATCACCGTGCACGGCCCGCAAATCCTCGGGGCTTGAACCGGGCTCGATCTCATCCAGTTTCCTGCGGCGCTCTGCAAAGCTTTGCAGGCGCGACTCAATCTGCTCTGCTCGGGTCTGCTCAATATTCTGTAACTGCTGCGCTTCGTTGTACTTGAGCGAATTTGCATCCCACTGTTGCTGCCACTCCGCCAGGGCCTCTTCCGCGCGCTGCAGCGACGCCGACGATGCCCGCTGGCTCTGGCGCGCCTCTTCGAGTCCGGGAACCAGTTCACTCAAAGTCAGTTCGAGTTGCTCTATCTCGGTCTGGTCCTGGTCGATATGTTTCGCGATCTCGCTCGCGCCAACAACAGCCTGCTCGAGATCCTGCTCGCGCCGCTCGCGCAATTCGCGCGCGTGCTCGATGGTCTGCTCGAGCCGCGCAATCTCCGAACCGACCCGGTAGTAACGACCCTGAACCTCGTTAAACTCCTCGCTGCGCTCGCTTTGCAGCACGCGGGCCTCTTCAATGGCCGCTTCAAGGCTGCGCTTTTTCGCTATCACCGCTTCGAGCTTCGTCTTGCGCTCCTCGAGCGTCGCCTGCGCCTCACGACCGCGCTCGTCCAGATGGCGGGTCCGCAGCGCCAGCAACTCGGCAACAGTCCTGCGCTCCTTGTCCTTGTATCGGCTGTAACGCTCCGCCGTCTTTGCCTGCCGGTCCAGGTGCTTGATCTGCTTCTCGACCTCATCAAGAACGTCCAGAAGCCGATCCAGGTTTTCCTTTGTATGCTTGATGCGATTCGACGTTTCACGACGCCGCTCTTTGTACTTCGAGATGCCGGCCGCTTCCTCCAGAAATACTCGCATGTCTTCGGGTTTTGCCTCGATCAGGCGCGAGATCATTCCCTGCTCAATGATCGAATAGCTGCGCGGGCCCAGGCCGGTCCCCAGGAACACACCGGTAATGTCCTTGCGGCGACAGCGGGTACCGTTCAGGAAGTAGTTCGAAATGCCATCACGGCTGACTTCCCGGCGAATCGAGATTTCGGAGTACTTGGCATATTGGCCCTGCAGCGTCGTATCGCTGTTATCGAAGAGCAATTCCACGGATGCCGCCCCAACCGGCTTCCGGGAACTCGAACCGTTGAAAATGACGTCAGTTATGGAATCACCACGCAAGCGAGTCGCTGAGCTTTCGCCCATTACCCAACGAACGGCATCAATCACATTCGACTTGCCACATCCATTTGGCCCGACGACACCGACAAGGCTGCTCGGGAAAGTGATAGTTGTGGGGTCGACGAAGGATTTGAAGCCAGCGAGCTTGATCTTGCTTAATCGCATTGCTTACTCAGGCCAATTCCCGTCAAAGTGGGCTAGTGTAATGCAATTTTCCCAATAAAACGATTGTCGCGAAAAAAAGACACAGCTGCGCCAAAACCAGTATTTTCAGGCCTTTCAGCAGCGAAAATCGGGTCGAAATAGGCCGGGGAAATTAGCCCTTCCATGCCGCGGCAGGCAATGTATAATCCCCGCCTTTTCTGGACCCGGCTGGAGTCAAGATATGCCCGCAAAGAAAGCCGCGAGCAAAAAGCGGAAGACGACCACTTCGCGCAAGAAGAGCGCTAAGAAGACCTTGGCGAAAAAGTCTGCCAAGAAGAAAACTGTGAGCAAGAAAAAGGTGGCCGCTCGCAAGTCGGCCAAGAAAAAGGCGCCTGCCAGGAAGAAGGTCACCAAAAAGAAAGTGAGTAAGAAAAAGGCGCCTGCCAAGAAGAAGGTCACCAAAAAGAAAGTGAGCAAGAAAAAAGCCCCTGCCAAGAAGAAAGCTCCTTCCAGGAAGAAGGCTCCGTCAAAGAAAAAAGCGCCTGCGAAAAAGAAAGCCCCGTCCGCGAAGAAGCCTTCGGCAAAAAAGAAGGTTTCCAGGAAGGCGGTGAGCAACAAGAAAGTACCTCTGCGCAAGCGCGTGCCGGCTCCGCAGCCCAGCAAGCGAAAGCTGCCGACCCGCAGCTCAGCGCCGCGGGGGGATGTTCTATCGGGCCCGATCCACGGTATTGCGCCTTACAAGCCGAAACGCGGCGAAGAGTACATGAGTGACGCTCAGCTCGAGCACTTTCGGAAGATCCTCAGTGCCTGGAAGCGGGAGCTGATGTTCGAAGTGGACCGGACCGTGCATCACATGCAGGACGAGGCGGCGAACTTCCCTGACCCCAACGACCGGGCTACCCAGGAGTCCGAGTTCGGGCTCGAACTCAGGACTCGCGACCGTGAACGCAAGCTGTTGCGCAAGATAGATTCCGCATTGGCGCGTATCGACGAAGGCACCTATGGCTGGTGCGACGAGACCGGCGAAGAGATTGGCCTGAAGCGTCTCGAGGCCCGACCGGTTGCGACGCTGTGCCTCGAAGCGCAGGAGCGCCGTGAACTTGCCGAGCGCCAGTTCCGCGACCGGGACGATAGGTACCGGTAGCACGAGCGTTCGAACGTGACGCGCGAACCCGCCTCCTATGTTGGCCGGTTCGCGCCGTCTCCCACCGGCCCTCTCCACTTCGGATCGCTCGTTGCAGCGGTTGCCAGCTACCTGCAGGCCCGCTGCAATGAGGGTCAGTGGCTGCTTCGTGTAGAAGACATCGATCCGCCACGCGAGCAAGCCGGCGCGGCACACGCCATTGTCGATACCTTGCGAGCGTATGGCTTTCAGTGGGACGGCGATGTCCTTTTCCAGAGCGAGAGTGCCTCGGCACACCGGCAAGCCCTTGAGCGACTTGTTGCCGACGGCTGGGCATACCCCTGCGGCTGTTCCCGCAGCGACCTGGACGCTGCGCCACGCGGCCCTCTGGGCGTCATCTACCCCGGCACCTGCCGACAGGGCTGTGATGCGGCCGAGACCGCAATTCGTGTAAGGACCCGGAATGAGCCCATCGGCTTCACCGACGGCCTCCAGGGGCCGGTTACCCAGAGCCTCGAGTCCGAATCCGGTGATTTCGTGGTCCGGCGCCGCGACCAGCTGATTGCGTATCACCTCGCCGTTGTTGTCGACGACGCCCTGCAGGGCATCACCGAGGTCGTCAGGGGGATCGATCTGCTGGATTCGACTCCCCGCCAGATCTGCCTGCAGCGCCTGCTGGCCTACGCGACGCCGGCCTACAGCCATATCCCGGTCGTCGTCCACGCCAACGGCGACAAGCTGAGCAAGCTCACCGGGGCCGCCGGGATCCCGCCGGACGGGTCCGGCATCGTACTGGTTGCAGCGCTCGCGGCCCTGATGCAAGAGCCGCCCGCAGTGCTGGCCCGATCCAGTCTAGATGAGATCTGGCACTGGGCCCTGGAGCACTGGCAACCCAGGGTTTTGCGGGGCGTAACCGCGGTTCGGATGGATTCCCCGGCGCTCAGACGGCTTGACATCAATCCTTTATTTGCCTAGCTTGAGAACGTGCAACGGGGATACGCTCCCCCGCCCCCTGTTGCACGGCCTGAAGGGTAATAACTCTACGGCAGGCCCCTTGCGCAAGCAGGGGGCCATTTTTTTTGCCCGTTGCAATTGCAGGGCACAACTGTTCAAAATCGCCGCGATGAGTCCCGAGTCCAGCGACAGCCGCATTATCGACAGTGAGTTCGTGCCCGCCCGGTGGCTGCAGAACGCCCACGCCCAGACCGTATACCCGACTTTGCCCTGGGCCTGGCGGTCACGCCCTCGCCTGCGCCGCCAGCCGCTCGACCTGCCCGACGGCGATACGACAGCGGTGGACTGGCTGATCGCAGCCGACGACCTGCCGGTAAATGCCCCCCTGCTCATCATCCTCCATGGCCTGGAAGGCTCGGCGGATTCGGCCTACGCGAGGATGCTCATGGAAGCCGCGCTCGGGAACGGCTGGCGCTCGTGCGTCCTGCATTTCCGCGATTGCGGGGATTACAGAAACCGTCTGCCGCGCCGCTACCATGCCGGCGAAACCAATGATCTGCGCTACTTTCTGAACATGCTCCGGGAGTCGCCGGAGGCGGCCTCGGGCCCGCTGCTGGCGGCCGGCTATTCGCTGGGCGGTAACGTGCTCCTCAAGTACCTCGGTGAGTCCGGCGCGGACAGCCCGCTGCGGGCGGCGACAGCCGTCTGCGTACCCCTCGATTTGCACGAATGCGCGGAAGCATTAAACAATGGTTTTTCAAAGGTTTATCAGAGATACCTGCTAAAGAGGATGAAGCAATCCGTCGCGCGCAAGTTCGATCCCCATACCGCCGCATTCGACTGGGATGAGGCAATGCGAGCCAGGACCTTCGCCGAATTCGACAACCTGGTCACAGCCCCGTTGCACGGGTTCGCCGGCAAGCAGGATTACTACGACCGCTGCAGCTCGGTGCGCTTCCTGAGAACCATCGATACACCCACACTCATTATTAATTCGCTGGACGACCCGTTCATGACGCCCGACGTGATTCCCGGGCCGGATGCCCTGTCGCCCCAGGTTACGCTGGAGATCGCCGCACACGGCGGTCACGTGGGATTCATCGACGGCGGAACGCCGTGGCAACCGACATTCTATCTGCCGCGGAGAATCACCGGCTTCCTGGAGCAGTTCGCCGCTATTCCCGGGATGTAAAAAAAAGGCCGGGTCGCTGCTGCGACCCGGCCTTTCCTGACATTAAGTCCTGCGCCTTATTCTTTGTCGCCGACTTCCTTCATCGACAGGCGGACGCGGCCCTGGCGATCAACCTCGAGCACCTTGACCTTGACGATATCGCCTTCGGCGAGCTTGTCACTGACTTTTTCGACGCGCTCATTGGAGATCTGCGAGATGTGCACGAGACCATCCTTGCCCGGCAGAATCGTAACGAAAGCACCGAAGTCCATCAGTCGGGCAACCTTGCCCTCGTAGATGCGTCCTACCTCGACGTCGGCCGTGATCAGCTCGATCCGACGACGCGCTTCCTTGCCGGAAGCACCGTCGACTGACGCGATACGGATCGTACCGTCGTTATCGATATCGACCGAAGCACCGGTCTCCTCGGTGATCGCGCGAATAACAGCGCCGCCTTTGCCGATGACGTCGCGGATCTTGTCCGGATCAATCTTCATCGTCATGATCGTCGGCGCCCACTCCGACATCTTTTCACGCGGCTTGCTAATGACCTTGTTCATCTCGGCAAGAATATGCAGGCGAGCGTCGCGGGCCTGG
>Ga0210130_1000128_pt1 | contig 10858 bp, 11 predicted proteins | sample White_ThreeSqC_D_2_FD_185591 | JGI IMG/M metagenome (GOLD analysis project Ga0210130, IMG submission 185591) | Wetland microbial communities from the San Francisco Bay, California, USA, that impact long-term carbon sequestration -... | ecosystem: Environmental > Aquatic > Marine > Wetlands ...
CTGCAAATGCTTTCGGGCAAACAGTTCCAGTGGATAGAGAGTTTGCTTGGCAGCAATCTGATTATTCAGAAGTAGACTTTTGGAAATTGAAGTGGGGTAGTATTTCAGGTGGGCCTTATGATGTTGGAGAACTAGTCATAGACAAAGTACTTCTAACAGAAGATCAATCTTCGCCGATTCAACTTGAATATCCAGACAATGCCTTGACAACTTATTACTTCGTTTTAGCTGCATGTAAAGCAGGAAACTATTGCAGTGAAGACTCTAACGAAGTAGAACTGACAATTGACTTCATAAGACCGCCGGGAAAGCCTTTGAATCTCAGGAAAAGGATAGTACCAGCGGCACCATAGGAGGGAAGTAAAATGCCAAAAATGAAATGAGTCAAAAATGGAAAGCCGGGTTGGAAATTCGGCAAGTCAGGGAAATGCTACACCGGGCCGTCTGCGAAGGATAAGGCAGGGCGGCAAGGGAAAGCAATCAAGAGAAGTCAAACAGTTAAGAAGTAAATGAATTTGACAGACCATGGTATATTTTTTTTTGCGAGCGAGAGGAGAAGTCTTATGCTAGATAAAACATATACCCTAAGGGAATGTAGCTGAAGGGGGGAAGTAAATTCCCCCCGGTTCGGAATGAATGAAGTTTGACTAGAGCGCCATGGTCTGTCAATTAAAACTGAAGAGACATACTGATTGAACCATTTGGAGATATCTCAATAACAATTGCTTTCAGGGGAGCATTTTGATTTTCAAGAATAATGTTCTTCTTCGGTGACTCTTCTTCGGGAGTATTAGAAGAAGTATTGCCAATTGCTTCTTCGAGAATTTCTTCTTTGAGATCCTTTGGGTTTCGATCTTCGTTTAATTCGGCAAGTACACAAAGATTTTCAAAGGTCTGCATCTTGGCGGCGTCAGTAAGAGAGTAGACATTCTGTTGAACTCTTCTTTCTCTTTCTTCCGAAAATATACTCTTCCTGTTTTTCAGAATAAATCTTCCGAGCTTCGAAGCCTTTCTAGTTCGTTCGATAACAGCCGCTATATTCTTATAACTACATAGACAATACTCGCTGGAAACAATGTCTTTTATAGATAACGGTTTATCACTCGCCAGAAGTAAAGCGATAATAATTTTTCTATGTTTGTAAAGATCTTTCGGGTTGATTGATTGAATATACTTCGGCAAATTTTCCAAATGAATTTCTGTTCTTGTGAATTGATGCACCTTTCCACTCCTTTCTCTTTCTTCAGGGTAGTAAATTTTAGTTCTTCGTTTTGGGAAGTATTTCTCTTGGAGATACTCGCTGATTGATTCAGCTTCTTTTTTTATTATGTGGTTTTCGAGTGACTCGCCATTAACATAAATATTTGAGAAGTTTTTATGAGACATTTTAAAAGTCCTCTGGTTCCTCTGACGGTTTTTCATTTTCTTTCATGCTCACGGCATGATATCCGGGCTGTCAAACTATCTCTTCTTTTTTAATATTTTGAGTTAATTTCTCAAATGCCTGAAGTACTTCTTCTGCTTTCTTGATTTTCTCTTTGGTGCAATCACATTGATTAACGAAGATCTGCAAATGAGCAAAATCTAAATCATCGCCGAGAAAGTCTTCATTGTCCGTGTCAGGATCTACAAAGTCTAATACTTTTCTTGTGAAAAGTACTTTCTTACAATCTTCGCAGTAGACCTTGAAAGTCAAGGGCAAGCTAATTCGGTGATAAGACTTCATACGTTTTGAAATTAGTTGTTTCATAGGTCTTGTTTTTGAATAGTTCATTTTCTCCTCCTAATTTTTAGTTTGGGTTTACTTCGCTTTGACCTCTTGATTTTCAGCTTGGTAGTATATTTTACTTCGCATATTCTTTTGGGACTTACTTCTGTAAAGAAGTCATTCAGGCGGCAGACTACAATATTTATTTTGTCATATTTAATTGTAGCATATTTTTTTATCGTTGATCTTATAGGCAATGGCATTTCCAAGTCCATAACGACTAGCCAAGTTTTAAAATTCATAACGATGCATATTTCTTTCCGATCTCTTTTGAAGACAAGAAAACCTCTTTTCTTCCGATGAGTTTTTCTTTCCTTTTCAAGTTTTTTCCACCATGTAATGAGAAGAGGTTCTTTGTTTGAAGCAAGATTGTCTACCAAGTTCAAAATTGATACTGCATCTCTACTCTTTTTCTTTGTCTTCGTATATCCTCTTTTGAACTCGAAGTAATTGTCTTCTGTCAAGGCTCTACCACGAATGCTATATGCCATCATATCTCCCGCGTAGTTAAAGCCTGTCAAGCCTTTCTTCTTGCGCTCTGTTGCCCTGCCGCCGCTTTGCGGTGTTCTACCGAATAAATCATCTTCTTGCCCACCTGAAAACCACTCAGACCATTGTCTACACATATCTCTTTCGAACTGTTGCCATTTTGCCATTGCTTTAGTCTCCTAGTAATATCTTCGCTATTATTTTAGCCTGAAGAGTATTTTGTGCTCTGGAAATATCTAATGACTCTACTATCATTCCAGTAGCTAATTCAAAATCATTTACTGCCAAAGAAATATCGTTTATAAGAAAAGCGCGAAGTTTTCCAATTTCCTTTCTAGTCATGTTATGTGAGATAGCTTGTCTGCTGATGTTTGATGCCTCTTCTTCTTTTAACTTCTTCATCTTCATTATCCGCCCCCTTTTGACTACCATTATCAGAAATTAAATTTAACTTCCAGACATTTGTTTTGAGCAAATTACTTCTCCAAGCAGTAAATCTTTTCCCCTCCGGATACCCACCCCACCAAGATATCTGTTCAATCTTTACTACTTCAAGAAGATAACTTGCTCCCGCCGAGTTAGATATAACATCTAACAGCTTTACTTCTGCGACATATCCGTCTTTAGTGAAAATAGTTTTCATCCGAAGTATTTCTCAATTTTGGTTAAATAATCTTTTTGACATAATGAGTCAAAACCATAATAATTAAAACACTGAATGATTTTCTTCACGGTGACAGTATCAGGAACGATATCAAAAGGTGGTATCTTATCTATTGCGAAGGGAAGTGATTGCAATTCTCTATTTCTTTCGATTATCTTCTTTCCTTCGTTAGATCTAATTCTCTCCATTATGACTCCCTTGGAGAGTTCGCCGCGAAGATATTTTAATGCTTTACTACTCAAATTCTTCGGATCTGAAACCCCTTCAATTCCGGGTATATCATCAGAACTACACCCGCCGATACTTTTTGCTTCAACCCATTTTTCTACTGGTATACCAAATCTTCTTTTGAATCTCGTCTTGGTGAATATCTCTTCTTTGGCGAAGAGATACATATCCGCGTATGTTAGCAGTTGATATAGATCGGCGTCATTAGATATAATTATCTTTCGTCCCTTTTGCTTCTTATGCTTCAGGACATAACCGATTAAATCGTCTGCTTCATACCCATGGAATAAGATGTTGTTTTTGAAACCAATTTTGGGAAGTACTTGTTTGGAGAGTTTGACCATTTGGTCAAGGAAGTTCCGATGTTCTATAATGTCTTCGGCTTCCATTTGTTCGCGGCGTTTAAGCCTACCTATCTTATATTCCGGGAAGTAGTCATATCTATATGTCTTCACGCTATCCCAGAAGAATAAGACGCGGTTTGTTTTGAACCTATCGCATAAGTCAAATATTCTTCGAAGAAAACCGTATATTACTCCTGTCGGTTGTCCTCTATGAGACAATGGGCCGTGTGCGAAGAAAGCAGCATAGCATACCGGTTGACAGTCAACCAGTAATAGGGGAGTTCCACCGCGCCTTACGCGCAGCGATATCATCTTGGAATGCTCTATCGACTTTCTGATATTTCTTCTCCGCTTCTTCTCTGATCTGTTTTTCATAACCTTTCCTTTCTATCCAAAGTACTGCTTGGCGAAGAGAAGTAAATTCTTCTCCCTTCCAAGTTTTCTTTGATTTCGTTGATGGAGTTCCAATGGCATACGAAAAGCATGAAGAGATATCATCTATACCATAGTCATAGAGAATAGTAAATTCAGCTTTCCGGTATGGTTTGGCTGTTTTGTTCTTCTCTACTTTTGCTTCAACATCTATCGCGTAAATTCTCTTTTCACCATACTTTGTACCTTCGTGCTTATGTACTTCTCGAAGCCATACTTCCTGATGCATTGCGTGATCAAATGCTTTCCCGCCGGTGCGGTAGTTTTGCTTCTGAAACATTTTCGCTTTCATGTTCTTTCGTATTTGTGAAACGATAATCAAGGTGGCGTCTGTTTTATTTTTGTCCATCAGTTCGGAAGTCTTTGCAAAGAAGCCGCTTGCCCACTTTTGCTTCTCTCCATCAAAACTTCCTTCGACTTCTTCATCTTTTGTGATAGATGTTTGAAAGCGGTCTAATTGTTCTTTACTTCTTAAAAAGTCCCAAGTGTCTACAATATAGAGAAGAGATTGATGTTTCTTTAATGCTTCTGCTCTTCGAATAAAATCTCTTCCCATGTGTTGAACATGCGGAGATCTAATCATCTTCAAAGCATTGAAAAACTCTTCGCCATACATTGCTGACACATCAAAATCCATTACTCCTTCAGGATTATTATAAACGACAATTGCTTCTTTCTTCTTGCCGAAGATAATTGATTTGATATGACAGATAAAGTAGTAAAAGTTTGCGGCGGCTTCGAGAGCAAGCAATGTCTTCCCCGCACTTCTATCGCCGACTATGTTGTCTACTCTTGCCCTTGCCCAACCTCTATCACCCTTACCAGATAAGGCAAGATTTAAAGCAGTACTTCCAGTTGGGAAGTAATCGCAGGGACAATGTCCGGTAGAGTCAATTACACATGCTACAGATCTATTTTCCTTCTTGGCTCTTTTAACTTTGAGCTTTGAAGTACTTTTTGATTTTCTTCTGATTTTGAGTTTTGTTGCCACGTTTTGTCTCCTATATCTTTTGTATAGTTATCTTCAGATAGCGAAACCCATCTACTACCAGTGAAAGCGTAAGTTATACCTGAAGATAAGTCATTATAGATATCTCCGACACTTGGACTTTGGGGGCGTTTACTTCCTGTAGCAATTTTAGAACGAATACTTCCAGTGGCAATTTGATCGGCTCGAATATTGCTAACAGCAATTTGATCGGCTTCAATAGTTCTGGTAGTATTTTTGACTTCACGAATATTGTCTGCTACTCGCTGTCTTTCTCGTTCATCTCTTTGTTCAAGTGCGTGTCTAATACTTCCCCTTGGATCATTTGCAAGTGCTCTGGATATCGCGTTATGTGTAGCTTTTTGTCTTTGTCTTCTTTGTTCGGGAGTTAGTCTTTTGTGTTCTCTGAATAAATCATCTATTATAGACATTTGTTTTCTCCCATAAAGCAAAGTGGCCGGGAAGCCCCGACCACCTTGTGTTGGCGGGAAGTTAAATCAATTCAAGTTCTTCGATAATTACTTCGGCGAGATCTGCTTCATCACTGTAGTCATCCGGATCAATTTCAAGATCGTGTTTTTTGATGGTCTTGACAAGTTCTTTCCAAGACATATCTTCGATATCCTCACTAGTCAAGGCATCGTCGTCGATGTTAACTTCTTCTTCGTCTTCGTCTTCTTCCTTGTCGTGCATCTCTTCAAGTTCTTCTTTGACAAGACGCTTGGTGCGCTTAAATTTCGATGACCTTTTGATTTTAACATCAAGGTCAAAGTTTTTCACGATCTCTTTCAGATCATCAATGTCTTCCGCTTGTTCGAGTAGTTCAAAGGGATCATCTCCCTCTTCCTCTTCTTCTTCTTCCCCTTCGTCTGTTTGAATTCCGCGTCTTCCGGATTTTGAACCGTAGTACATCTCTTCTATCTCTTTGGGAGAGTAAACCGGAACGATTTCATCCAAGACATAGCAGGAGTCAAGAAGTCTGTCGGATATTTTATAATCTCTTTCTTCGAACTTGAACCCTGAATATTTATGGTAGTCATTTTGACTTTTCGGCGGTTTGATTGTGAAAGAAATACTTTTGCCAGTGTCAGGATTAGCGAAGTCAATACTTCCGCCAGATTTTTCTCTACCGCGTTTTCTCTCCTTTGCTATGTCCATGATATTCTCCATACTCCAGAAGTAAGGACTATCCCAAACTTGAACGCCTTTCTTTTCTTCTGCTTTCGAGTCATAGACGATAACATTGAAAAGACACCATTGCTTCGGGCGAAGAGGTTTCCATTTACTTTCGTCTGCTTTCTCTTCGATGAGTTCTGCTCGATGTTCGCAAATTGGGCATCGGTCTATCCCCATTGCTTGTAGACAAAGCACTCGCTGATTGCCGACGCCAACGTCCCGGTGGAAGTAATACTCGAAACGATAAGTACTTCTTCCCTCTTGCACATCGGGATGATTTCCACCAGCGAAGTATGGAAGTATATCTATCGTATGATCTCCTATTCCCGGTTTCCAGATAGGAATATTCCCTTCCACAATACTTTGGGTTTTACTTTGGTCTACTTTCTTCCGGTCACTATCTACTTGCTTTTTCAGACCGGCGGCAAGTTCTTTTCTTCTATCACTTGCGCTCATCTTTTTACTTCCACTTCTTCTTTTCTTCATGATTAATCCTCCCAGCTATTTTAAAGATTTTAATACTCGCTTAACGGCATTGTCAAGCGAGACACCAAGACCTGCTCCGAACATTCTACCAATGAAGTAAATCACAAATCCCAAAATAGGAATGCCGAAGACAAGCCAAACAAAGATTTTTAATGCTGCATAGAAGTCCATTTTTTGCGCTCCTATTAATGACTACCTACAATTATAACATTATTTCTATTTTATTGATCTAATTACTTTAGCAAAATTTGAGATACCTTCGGTGAAATATCTTTGGTTGTCTGCATTCCTGAAAGTACTACTCGGATGAACACAAAAACACACCCAAGCTGAGTACTCTTCATTCCAAATGGTTTTACCTGACATTGCAGTTATTCCACTTTTCTTCCCGGTGAAGTAGTATAAAGCATTATTACCAAATGATAATATAACTATGGGTTTAATTTTCTTCAGCAAGCGATTGAGCCAATGACTACAATCGTCTACTTCATCAAAATCAGGTGTTCTACTTTGACTAGGCCAGCATTGATTTATATTTGTCACAAAACAATCTTCTCTCTTTATCTTCTTCTTCGCCAATGACTTCCAGACCTTGACACCTGACTTCCCGATCAATGGTATTCCATAAGAGTCTTCATTACTTCCCGGTGCTTCGGCTACTATAAAAATATTATACTTCCCGGCTGTAGGGGCAACAGGCGATCTACATTCTTCTCTCAATTCACATTTTTTGCAAGCGAAAAGTTTTTTATTATGCAATTTCAAAAATCGTTTTGACATTATAGGATTTACTTCTTTAAGCAATTTCTTCGGTTTTACTATTTCTTTCATTGCTTTTGCTTCACCTTCAAGCAAATTGTCTAAGTGCTTCAACCTGATATTAGGACAGATTTTATATAGATTTGGATATGCTACTTTCGGATTATTAGCTATACGAAAGTTGAAGCGAGATTTTATCTCTCTAGTTATTTCAGTTTGTTCTTTACTTCGATATGCATCAATACTTTCAAGAACCTTTGCAAGTCCCGCGTCATGTGATTTATTAATACCAAACAAGGTGGCTACTCTCGCTGACTTCTTTGCTTCACGCGCCTTGACCGGCCCAATCCCTTCTACTTCTGAAAAAGGAACGTAGAGTTTACTTCCTTCAGCAATCCAATTGACTGCATCTGTTTTGCCTCTCACCATGGGAAGTATTAATTCAAGCCCAAGACGATATGCTTCTTCGATCATTTCACTCTTCTTCTCTTTCGCAATGAAAGTCAATGTAGAACAGACAAACTCATTTGGATAGTAGTACTTCAGCCAAGCTGTCCAGTATCCGATCATTGCATACTCAACTGAATGAGCCAAGTTGAAGCCATACTTCGCCCAATTTTGAAGACCTATCCAGAATTCTTTTGCTTCTCTTCGGGAGAAGACTTTCGTTTTTTGGCAGCCCGATATGAATTGCTTCTCATATTTCGCAAACTCCTTTGGGTCGCGCTTTTTACCAATAACTTTCCGAATTCTATCAGCGGTGGTATAAGGTAGCCCAGCAACTTTATGTATAACAGCCATGATTTGCTCTTGGTAGACAAGAAGCCCAAAAGTCTTAGAAGTAATATTCTCATATATCTTATGTCTCCTTTCCCAATCTTTACCTGCTTTTCTTCTGATGTATTCATCTGTCATGCCAGAGTTAAGCGGCCCCGGCCTTGACAATGCGATGACTGCTACAATGTCTTCGAAGTCAGTTATCTTCATTTGAGCAATTAAAGACTTTGTTGCATACCCTGTCACCTGAAATAGCCCTGTTACATGTCCATCGTTAATCTCTTGAAGTACTCCTTTATCGTCGAGAAGTAAAGTATCCATCTCAATTGTCTTATCGGTGTTTTGCTTTATCAAGTCAAGAGTCATTCCGATAATGCTTAACATCTTCAAAGATAAGACATCAAGTTTCATAAAACCCATATATTCCGTATCGTTCTTTTCCCAGTTCAACATGGAAATATTATTTTGTACTACAATGTTTGCTCTTCCCGTCTTTGAGATATTTATCGGGCTTATGACTACACCGGCGGCGTGTTTACTTCTTGTCCGAATTTGATTTTCAAGTTTTTTCGCTAGTTGAATTACTTTCGGGTATTTCTCTTGATAACTAATACCTTCTGGCATTTCAAGTGCTAATGTAAGTCCATCGGTGGCATCTCTATCAATTGTCTTCGTGAAGTTATTTGTCTCCTGCTCATTTACTTCGAATACTCTGGCAACATTTTTTACTGCCGCCCTTGACTTCATTCTGTTGAAAGTACTTATAGCAGCTACCTTGTCGGCACCATACTTCGATTCAAGATAAGCAATTGCCATTTCTATTTTCGAGTGCTCAACATCAATGTCTATATCAGGGTAGTCAATTCTATCTTCTGTAATAAATCTTTCGAAGGGAAGTTCCCATTTGATCGGATCAATAACAGTGATGTTGAGAAGATAAGCGACTAGTGAACAGCCGACAGATCCACGGCCCGGCCCGATGAAGATCCCATTCTTCTTGCACCATGAGACAAAATCCCAAACGATAACAAAGTAAGGAGTAAATTCTTTCATGGATATTATCTTCATCTCAAACTTATAGCGGTCAACGTATTCTATCGGAAGATCAAATAACTTCATTCCAAATATTCTTTTGGAATGACTATCGCAGATTGTTTCAATGACTAGTTCAACATCTTTCTTCTTGCCGACGTTTGGAAGTTTTACTTTCCTTTGCTTTATCGAAAACCCTGAGCACATCTCGGCAATTTTTAAAGTTGGCTTCATATACTTTGGTGACAAGTTTGCTTTGACTAGTGCATTTTTCATGGCACCGGGAGATTTTAAGTTTAAACTTCTAATATCAAACTTCCATCTCTTCTCATCATTCCAAGTAGCTTTACGCTGTATCGCAAGAAGTACTTCTTGAGCAACCGCATCAGAAGGGCTTGCATAGTGGCAATCATTTGTGGCAATTACTTCGCAGTTAAAATTTTTCGAAAGTTTAATTACTTCCTGATTGTGAGATCTTTGAAGTGCGCTGTCATGCGGCATAACTTCAAAGTAAAGCCTTTCCCTGCCTACCGTGTCATAAATGTCTTCTAACAGCTTTCCGCCGCCTGATAAGTGTATAAAAGATTGAGGGCAAGCAGTAGAAACGATTAATCCATTTAGATTTTTAAGAAGGTAGTCAAATGTTACCCTTGGCCGGTAGTAAAAACCTTGGGTATTCGCGAAGGAAAGTATTTTGCATAGATTTTTGAAACCTTTTCTATTTTCAATCAACACTAGTAAATGTCCGGCTTTTCGTGACTTCTTTCCGCCGGAGTCTGCTACTTCAGGGATAACGTATAACTCGCAACCGCTGATTGGAATAATTCCGTTTTCGTCACATGACTTCTTGAAAGATATTAAACCATCAATATTGCCATGGTCAGTACATGCGAGATATTTATATCCCTGCTTTTTTGCTTTGGCAGCATAACTTGAAGTATTTCCAAAACCATCAAGAGTAGAGTATTCAGTGTGAACGTGAAGATGAGCAAAAGACATTTTGTCTACCTTTCGATTAAATTTTATTTTCTACTTGGCTTTCGCATATCTCTTCGAGTACTAAATAAGATAAGCCATTGACTGATTCAATTCCCCTCAAAACAAAAAAGTGATTTCTTTTTGATTTGGAAAGAGTTTTTGGGCAGAGACAAAACAGATTGCAACTTGAAGCAAAGTCTTTATCTTCAATGTTGTCAATCTCTTTTTTCAAGTAGTCAAGTGTTTGAATATGGCTAGTCATTTTATTCTTCTCCTTTTACTATATGATAACATGATAAGAATAGTCCTGCTTTACCCGTCCAGTACCATGATTCCCAACAGTTATCCATGATAAAAGCAGCTTTCTGATTGGGATTGTTTTGAAGTACTTTCGACATATAGTTAAGAATTGCTCTTCGAATTCTTTCCGGATCTTCTGTAATATCTTTTGCAAGTTTCATTACTTCTTTGTATGCGGCACCTTTCAAGAATGCTTGACATAGTTTGTTAATGCCGGGGTGTTCATCAAGCGACCAATTGTCTATAACTTCTTTTTTGTCTTCATCACTTTTCAATCCTTTTACTTCGTTCAAAAGAAGTAAAGCCGACCGGGGAACTCCTTCTGACGCCTGAGATATTCTTTTGATCATTCTTGGATTTATCTTTATCTTCTCCCTTTTGCAAACTTTGCGAAGTAGCATTTTGGTTTGATCGTCATCCAAAGGTCTGACAAGGTA
>Ga0210130_1000130_pt1 | contig 10738 bp, 9 predicted proteins | sample White_ThreeSqC_D_2_FD_185591 | JGI IMG/M metagenome (GOLD analysis project Ga0210130, IMG submission 185591) | Wetland microbial communities from the San Francisco Bay, California, USA, that impact long-term carbon sequestration -... | ecosystem: Environmental > Aquatic > Marine > Wetlands ...
ACCTGATTGATCCCGCTATCGTTGCACCTGCCTACCTGAGGCAGAAAGTCGCCGAGCCGCCGCGCAAGGATGCCGTAACATGACTGTAATATACCGCTGTTGAAATACGGCCCTCCAAGGCAGCCACGGTGCCCGGTCTCGCGTGCGGACAGACATGAGCAACACCAGGATATTGATTGTTGAAGACGAGGAAGCGATTCGTGACATGATCGTTTTCCATTTGTCGCGTGCCGGATACGAGACGCTCGAAGCTGCAGACGGCAGCAGCGCCCGACGCTTGCTGGCCGACGAACGGCCAGACCTCGCTCTCGTGGACTGGATGTTGCCGGACATCAGCGGACTCGAGCTGACGCGCATGCTGAAGCGGGACGAGGACTACGAGGACCTGGCCATCATCATGCTGACCGCGCGGGCCGAGGAACGTGACAAGGTCAGCGCCCTGGACGGCGGCGCCGACGACTACATCACCAAGCCATTCTCACCCCGTGAACTGGTGGCGCGCATCCAGGCCGTGTTGCGACGCGCCGGTCCCGGCCGCGACGAAACCGTCAACAGCGGCAAGATCGAGCTCGATACCGCCGGGCATCGTGTCTTGTCGGGTGGGACCGAGATCAAAGTCGGACCGACCGAATATCGCCTGCTGCACTTCCTGATGACGCATCCCGAGCGGGTATACAGTCGCGCGCAGCTGCTCGACCGCGTCTGGGGCGCCAACGTCTATGTCGAAGAGCGCACGGTCGATGTCCATGTCCGGCGCTTGCGCAAAGCGCTTTCGGCCGCCGAGGCCGACCAGTATATCCAGACGGTGCGTGGCGCCGGCTACCGCTTTTCGACGCGCGTCTGACAGGTTCATCGATGTCGGAAACCGCGAAAAGATTCCTGATCAGCCTGCTGCTCTTCCTGGCCGGCGGTGCCTTCGTCGGCTGGCTTTATGACCATACCGCGTGGGGCCTGCTGGTCGCGGCGCTGGTGGCGCTGGCATGGCAGGTTCGCCAGTTGCTGAGTTTCGAGCGTGCATTGCGCACCGGCAACTTCGACCAGTTTCGTCTCGGCGAAGGTCTGTGGGAACTGCTGTACTCGCGCTTTCGCTTTGAACAGCAGCGCGCTGCAAGGCGCAAGCGGCAGTTCCAGGCGCTGTTGCGCGAGGTCCGGAAATCCACCAATGCAATGCCGGATGGCGCCGTGATTCTCGACGAGAACAACGAGATCATCACGGCGAATCGCGCCGCGAAGGACCTCGCCGGCCTGAAACGCAAGAAAGATCGCGGCCAGCGTGTCGACAATATCCTGCGGGATCCGGGGTTGGTGCGCCTGCTGCATTCGGACGACGCCGAGATGACGCTGGAGATTCCGTCGCCCGTGACCGATGGCAACTGGCTCAGCTGCCGCGTCGTGCCTTATGGCGCGGACCAGAAGCTCCTGTTGCTGCGGGACGTGACAGACCGGATCGCGCTGAACAAGATGCGTCGTGATTTTGTCGCCAATGCGTCGCACGAATTGCGCTCACCGTTGACCGTAATAAGTGGCTATCTCGACGGACTGGCAGATGACGGTGACGTGCCGGGCAACTGGGAGAAACCGGTGCAGCAGATGCAGGCACAAGCGGCGCGCATGCGACAGATCCTCGGCGAATTGCTCGAACTGTCGCGCCTCGAGAGCGCCGGCCCCTCCCGCAGCAAGGAGGCCGTGGATGTCACGGCGTTGCTCGAGAGTGCGCGACAGGCGTTCCAGGGGCATGCCGATGTTGCACGAATAAACGTACACGCGGAATCGGCGTCCCGGCTGCATGGCAGCACGACCGAGATCGAGACTGTCATCGCAAACCTGTTGTCCAACGCGGTGCGCCACACGCCGCCGGACGGTGACATTACGCTGACCTGGCGCGCCGGTGACAATGGCGCCGACCTGATCGTTACGGATACCGGTGAAGGCATCGATGCCGAGCACCTGCCACGCCTGACGGAACGATTCTTCCGTGTCGACAAGGGGCGGAGCCGGACAGATGGCGGCGTGGGCCTGGGGCTTGCCATTGTCAAGCACGTGCTGGCCCGGCACGACGGCGAACTTATCGTGTCAAGTGTGAAAGGCGAGGGCAGCGAATTCCGTTGCCATTTTCCGGTGGCGAGGCTGGTCGCGGCCGAGCCGACGCCACTGTCATAAAACTGCAATATTTCTGTCATACAAGAGACATGCGCCGCCGTTAACGTGGCCGGCACATTTTCGTAACACGACAGAAACAGCGCGCCGAACCGCCGCTGACAAGGATCAAACACATCATGAAATATTCGGCCATGGCAGCCACAGCGCTTGTCACACTCTTGTTGTACACAGTACCGGCAGCCGCAGAAGGCGACAGTTGGGAAGATCGCATCAGTTTCAATGGCGATTTCAGGCTGCGCTACGAGGCGATCGATATCGATGAGCAAATTCGGCGTGATCGCATGCGCTTCCGCGCGCAGTTCGGCATGAACGCGACGATTTCGGACAACGTTGATTTCATCCTGCAGCTGTCGACCGGCGCGCCGGACCCGGTGTCCACTAACCAGACGCTGGACGATGGTTTTTCGACCAAGGACATTGGTGTGAACCTCGCCTACGTCAACTGGAAGATCGCCGACGGGATGAAAGCCATGATGGGCAAGATGAAGAATCCCCTGTTCCGGGCGGGTGGCACGCAGCTCATCTGGGACGGCGACCTGACGATGGAGGGTCTGGCTTTCACGTACGAAGCGGGCAAGTTGTTCACCAACGTGGGCGCGTTTTCGGTAGAGGAGCGCTCGGTGCAAAGCGATTCGCTGTTGTATGCGGCGCAGGTCGGCTGGCAACAGCCGATTGGCGAAGACTCGAAGTTGACGGCCGGCGCCGGTTACTTCGCCTATACGAACACCGTAGGTCACTTGCCGTTCTACAACGGCCTGCCGCGCGGCAACACGGTGGAGCAGATCGGTACGACGTTACCGCTCGGTACGTATGTCTACGATTACAAGAACACAGAGATTTTCGCGCAGTATGCGACGAAGCTGGCCGACTGGCCGTTCCTGTTCTACGGGCACGCCACGTGGAACAACGAAGTCTCCACTCAGGACAGGGGGTACATCGTTGGCGTCAAGATGGGCTCGGCCAAGAAGGAAGGTGACATGGAATTCGGCCTGGCTTACGAGGATCTCGAAGCTGACGCGGTCATCGGCACCTTCAGTGATTCGGATTTTGGTGGCGGCGGCACCGACTCCTACGGCTACATCCTGAAAGGCAAGTACGTATTGAGGAAAAGAATCAACGTCGCTGGTACGCTATTCATTAACAAGGTCGACCGCTACCTGGGCACCGAACTCGATTACAGTCGCCTGCAACTCGACCTGGAATACAAGTTCAACTGATCAAGGAACACCACATGGAAGCATCCGACGTGACCCATCATATCTCTCGCCGGTTCAACAAGGACCTGGAAGATCTGCGCAACAATGTGCTCGCGATGGGTGGCATGGTCGAGTCGCAGTTGTCCAAGGCGATTGCTGCGATGGTGCAGGGTGATAGTGAGCTTGGCCTGCAGGTTGCCGGCGACGACTACAAGGTCAATGCGCTCGAAGTCAGCATCGACGAGGAGTGCGGGCGCTTGCTGGCGACGCGGGCGCCGACGGCCGGTGACCTCAGGCTGATCGTCGCAATTATCAAGACCATCACGGATCTCGAACGCATCGGCGATGAAGCTGAGAAGATCGGCTTCCTCGCGTCAAGACTGGCTGCCATGGACAGGCCGCCGGACTCGTACCGCGAACTCAAGACGCTGGGCCAGCACGTCGCGCATATGCTGCGCGATGCAATGAATGCCTTCGCCCGCCTGGACATCGAGGATGCACTTGACGTCGTGCGCGAGGACGAGCGCGTCGACGAAGAATACGAGTCGATCCAGCGCCAGTGCATAACATTCATGATGGAGGACCCACGCTCGATCAAGCGCGTCATGAACGTCACATGGGCGGCGCGCTCACTGGAGCGCATCGGCGATCACGCGAAGAACATCTGCGAGTATGTGATCTATATGGTGCAGGGCAGGGATGTGCGTCATACTGACATATCCGAAGTATCTGATCTCGACTGACTGGCAATGACCTTACCGAACAAGCGCCTGCTGAACCTCGCAGGCTTTCTGGCATGTGCAGGCATGATGGGGTTCGCCCTGTATGCCCAGTACGTCCTGCTCCTCGATCCCTGTCCGTTGTGCGTGTTTCAGCGCATCGCGACCATTACGCTCGGCCTGGTGTTCCTGCTGGCGGCCCTGCAAAATCCGGCCGTGATCGGCGCGCGAATCTACGCGGCATTGATTGCGCTGGTGTCCGGCTGCGGCGTTGCGATCGCCAGCTGGCACGTCTACCTGCAGCACCTTCCGAAGGACCAGGTGCCGTCCTGCGGGCCGGGCTTCGAGTACATCATGGAGAATTTCGCGCTATTCGATGCGCTCGGCCTGATCTTCAAGGGCTCCGGCGAATGCGCCGACGTGGTCTGGCGGCTTTTCGGCCTGTCGATGCCGAGCTGGGTGATCATCGGCCTCGGTGGTCTCGGTATCGTCGGCATCTGGAATAACTTCCGCCGAGCGTAGGAGCGAGCCCCCCATCCGGGCATTGTCCCCGCATGCGGGCGCCGCTCCCGGAACGAACTCTTCCTCGGGTCAGAGCAGCAACAGCTCCAGTATCCGTCGGTACATACTCTTCAGCGTGACGACGTCCGCGACGTTGACGTGTTCGTCGATCTTGTGAATCGACGCATTCACCGGTCCCAGTTCGACGACGTCGACGCCGGCCGGCGAGATGAAGCGCCCGTCTGACGTGCCGCCGCCGGTCGACAGTTCGGGGGCCTTCCCGGTGTGTTCGGTGACGCTCTGCGATACGGCATCGATCAGTGTGCCGGGTTCGGTCAGGAACGGCTTGCCGGACAGGTGCCACTCGATTTCGTAGTCGATATCGTGGGCGTCAAATATCTCATGGACCCTTTGCTGCAGTGACTCGTGGGTCCACTCGGTCGAGTAACGAAAGTTGAAGCGGGCCCTCAGTTCGGCAGGTGTCACGTTGGGGGCGCCGACGCCGGCGCGCACGTCGACGACCTGGAAACTGGTCGGCGGGAAGTAGGCGTTGCCGTTGTCCCATTCGACGTGGTGCAGTTCGGCCAGTACCGGCGCGAAGCGGCGTATCGGGTTGTCGGCCAGGTGCGGATAGGCGACGTGGCCCTGGATGCCCCGCACGGACAGCATCCCGGTCAATGAGCCGCGCCGTCCAATGCGGACGATATCGCCCAGCTGCTGCTGGCTCGACGGTTCGCCGAGAACGCACCAGTCGATGACCTCGTTGCGCGCGGCGAGTGTTTCCATGACCTTCAGGGTACCGTCGCGTGCCCGGCCTTCCTCGTCGCTGGTAATGAGCATCGCCACGCTGCCGTTGTGGTTCGGGTGGGTGGCGACGAATTCCTCCAGCGCCAGGATCATCGCCGCGAGGCCGCTTTTCATATCGGCGGAACCGCGCGCGTAAAGCTCACCGTCCCGGAAAGTCGGTTCGAACGGATCGCTGTGCCACTCGTCGATGTCGCCGGGCGGAACGACATCCGTATGCCCGGCGAAACAAAGCACCGGTCCGCCGGTGCCGCGTCTCGCCCACAGGTTGGTCACGTCATTGAAGCGGAGCGTTTCGCAGGTGAATCCCAATGGCACCAGCCGGTTCTCGAGCAGGGCCTGGCAGCCGGCGTCATCGGGCGTTACCGAGCGGCACCTGATCAGCTCACACAACAGGTCAATTACCGGCTCGGACAGTTCGTTTGCCATCGTTGAATTACCGCTTTTATCCTATTGATAAATATCGAGAAAAAGGCTTGTTTTCATCATTTCCCCGGGTCCGTGAACGGCCCCTTTCTGCAACAAATCGGTAACAATTCACCGCTAAGCTCTGCGCAGTATTCCAAACCAACCGGAGAACTCATAGTGAGCATCCTTGACAGGTCGAAGCAGCCAATCGTCGCGATTGTCGTCGGCGTACTGTTGGCGGCCACCGCCTCGGCCCAGAGCGCCAGAGATTACGTGTATGTCGTCGGTTCGTCGACTGTCTATCCGTTTGCGACCGTGGTCGCGGAGCGCTTCGGCCGCAGCAGCGACTTCAAGACGCCCAAGATCGAGTCCACCGGCTCGGGCGGCGGTTTCAAGCTGTTTTGCGACGGCGTCGGTGTCGATTATCCGGATATCACCAATTCGTCACGGGCGATAAAGCAGTCCGAATTCGACACCTGTGCGGAAAACGGCGTTACCGAGATCATCGAAGTGAAGATCGGCTACGACGGCATCGTCATTGCCGACTCGATCGAAGGCGCAACGATATCACTCAGCCGCCGGGACATTTTCCTGGCGCTGGCCAAGGAAGTACCGGGTGACGTGCCGGGAGAACTCATCGAGAACCCGAACGTGACCTGGGCTGACGTCAACCCGGACCTGCCGGCGACGCGCATCGAGGTGCTCGGTCCGCCGCCGACATCGGGTACGCGTGATGCGTTTGTCGAACTCGCGATGGAGGGTGGCTGCCAGACGTTTCCGTGGGTTGCCGAACTGAAGAAGACCTCCGGCAACGACTACAAGGCAATCTGCCACACGATTCGCGAGGACGGAGCGTTTGTTGAAGCCGGCGAGAATGACAACCTGATCGTGCAGAAGCTGGAAGCAAATCCGGACGCCTTCGGTATCTTCGGGTTCAGTTTCCTCGACCAGAACATGGAAAAGGTCAAGGGAGCCAGGATCGACGGAGTAGCGCCGACGTTCGATGCGATCGCAGACGGCGACTACCCGGTTTCCCGCCCGCTGTTCTTCTATGCCAAGAAGGCACACGTCGGTGTGATTCCCGGTTTGCAGGGCTACCTTCGTGAGTTCACCAGCGAGCGCGCCTTTGGCGAAGATGGTTACCTGACCGACCGCGGGCTGATCCCGATGCCGGAAGCGGAGCGCGAGCAGGTAGCGCAGGCCGTTCGCGACCTGGTGCCGATGTCGATGGCACAGAACTAGCGTTTACACTGGTCAGCCCGGTCGGGGACTGTGCGCAGTCGCCGACCGGGCTTTACACTGTCCGGAATCATGCAAAGCACGACTCTAATACTCTCGCTTATCCTCATGGCTGCTGCGGCGTTTTTCTTCGGCCGCAGTCGGTCGCTGGCCGTTGCCGGCGGTCCCGGGCACGGCGCGCTGCTGCACTCGTTACCGGGGTACTACGGGTACTACGTCGCGATCTGGGCCCTGTTGCCGGCACTGCTGCTGTTGTTCGCCTGGGTATTCATCGAGCCACGGGTCGTGATCGCGCTGGTGGTCAGCGAATTGCCTGATTCCCTGCAGGCGCTGCCGGCCGGTGAACTGAACCTGCTCGTCAACAACATTCGCAATCTTGCCGCGGGCGATGTCGTCAGCGTCGACGTCGACGACTCGCTGCGCAATGCCGCCGCCATGTACAACGAGTACACGCGTATCGGCCAGTGGCTGCTGACGGTGCTTGCGGCCGGGCTCGCCAGTCTCGGCGGGGCACTCGCGTGGCGCCGCATCGAGCCGGACCTGCGCGCGCGCAATCGGGTGGAAGCGGTCGTCCGCTGGTTGCTGATCGCGGCATCGAGTATCGCCATCCTGACGACGATCGGTATCGTGCTGTCTGTGCTGTTCGAGGCGATACGCTTCTTCCAGAAAGTCCCGATGACCGAGTTCCTGTTCGGCCTGAACTGGAGTCCGCAAACCGCGATTCGAGCCGACCAGGTCGGCTCCTCCGGCAGTTTCGGCGCCGTACCGCTGTTTACCGGGACATTGCTGATCACTGCCATCGCGATGGTTGTTGCGGTACCGGTCGGGCTGATGACAGCGGTCTATCTCGCCGAGTACTCGTCGCGGCGCGTGCGTGGCATCACGAAGCCGCTGCTCGAGGTACTCGCCGGCATTCCCACGGTCGTCTACGGCTTCTTTGCCGCCCTGACGGTGGCACCCTGGGTACGCACGACCGGTGAGTCGCTCGGCTTCGAGGTCGCGTCAGAAAGTGCACTGGCCGCTGGTCTCGTGATGGGGATCATGATCATTCCGCTGGTATCGTCACTCGCTGATGACGCCATCAACGCGGTACCGAGCGCCATGCGGGACGGCGCGCTCGGGCTTGGCTCGACGCGCTCCGAGGCGATGCTCCACGTCATCCTGCCGGCGGCGCTTCCCGGCATCGTCGGCGGTGTGTTGCTCGCTGTATCGCGAGCTATTGGTGAGACGATGATCGTCGTCATGGCAGCCGGCCTCGCCGCCAACCTCACGGCAAATCCGTTCGAGGCGGTGACGACCGTGACCGTCCAGATCGTGACGTTGCTGGTCGGCGACCAGGAGTTCGACAGCGCGAAGACGCTCGCAGCATTCGCGCTCGGGCTGATGCTGTTCATCGTGACACTGTGTCTCAATGTCATCGGCCTGAGCGTGGTGCGCAAGTACCGCGAACAGTACGACTAGGGGGCTGGATGTCGAATCCACTTACAACGCGCGAGAAAGTCGCCCGCGGCCTCGGCCGCCGCCGCAGAAAAGAAGCGGTGTTCAAGACGATCGGGCTGCTCGCGACCGCTGTTGGCGTGCTGTTCCTCGGCGTGTTTTTCGCGACCCTGGTCGCCAAAGGGTCATCCGCATTCCAGCAGACATTCGTGCAGCTGGATATCGAACTCAGCCGGGATGTCATCGCCCCTGATGGCGAGATCGACCTGGCATTTGCCGATTTTGACGGACTGGTGCGCACCGCGTTGCGCAACGAGTTTCCGGAAGTCAGCGGGCGCAGCGAGCGCCGTGAACTCTATCGACTGGTCAGCATCGGGGCCGGTTACCAGTTGCGTGACCTCGTCGCCGCCGATCCTGCCCTGGTCGGTACCACACAAAGCCTGTGGGTACCTGCATCTTCCAATGTCGACATGCTCATCAAGGGCAACATCGACGCCAGTCTCGACGCTTCGCTGCGACCGCTGTCGGACCAGCAGATCGACTGGATACGCAAGCTGCAGCAGGACGGCAGGGTCGACAAGCAGTTCAACAGGGCGCTGTTCACGAATGGTGACTCGCGAGAGCCGGAGCTGGCGGGTATCAAGGGCGCGATGATGGGCTCGTTTTACATGTTGCTGGTGACGCTGGTGCTCTCGTTCCCGATTGGCGTTGCCGCAGCGATCTATCTCGAGGAGTTTGCGCCGCGCAATCGCTGGTCGGACCTGATCGAGGTCAATATCAACAATCTCGCAGCCGTTCCGTCGATCGTCTTTGGCCTGCTGGGACTCGCCGTATTTATAGACTGGATGGCCCTGCCGCGTTCGGCGCCATTGGTCGGCGGACTGGTGCTGACGTTGTTGACGCTGCCGGTGATCATCATCGCATCGCGCGCTGCAATCAAGGCGGTGCCACCATCGATTCGTGAGGCCGCGCTTGGCCTGGGCGCGTCGTCGACGCAGGTGGTGTTTCATCACGTGCTGCCCCTGGCGATGCCCGGCATGCTGACCGGCGCGATCATCGGCATGAGCCGTGCGCTCGGAGAATCGGCACCGCTGTTGATGATTGGCATGGTCGCGTTTATTGTCGACGTGCCCGGCAGCCTCACCGATCCGGCGACTGCGTTGCCGGTACAGATCTACCTCTGGGCCGACAGCCCGGAACGCGCCTTCGCTGAACGCACGTCGGCTGCCATCATCGTTCTGCTGGCCTTCCTGCTGGTGATGAACCTTGCAGCCGTGATCTTGCGCAAACGCATGGAAAGAAAGTGGTAGTCGCCGCATTTGAGCGACAAGGAAACCTGGATGACAATGATCGCCATGACTGAAACGACGCAACCGAAGTCCCCAACGCCGGCAGACGATGCCGCGAAGTCCGAGCGCGCCGAGAAAAGCACGGGGCGTTCTCGTGCTGCGGCCATTCCGCCATTGCGCCAGCGCAAGGTGGGGCTCGACAGCGGGACGGTGGGCAACGTGCACGCCGACCATCCGTTCATGATTGCCGAAGACGTCAATGTCTACTACGGCGACAATCACGCGCTGCGCAACGTGTCGCTGGAAATCGGCAAGAAGGAAGTCATCGCGCTGATCGGTCCGTCGGGGTGTGGCAAGTCGACCTTCCTGCGTTGCCTGAACCGGATGAACGACTCTATCGAAACGGCGCGCGTGACCGGTCGCATCACGCTTGACGGCAAGGACATCTATCGCAAGGAACAGGATCCGGTTGCGTTGCGTGCACACGTCGGCATGGTATTCCAGAAGCCGAACCCGTTCCCGAAAAGTATCTATGACAATGTCGCCTACGGCCCAAGAATCCATGGGCTTGCGGCGGACCGCGCGGAACTCGATGCGATCGTGCATACGAGTCTCGAGCGGGCGGGGCTGCTGAACGAAGTCAAAGACAGGCTGGACGAGCCCGGCACGAGCTTGTCCGGTGGGCAACAGCAGCGCCTGTGCATCGCACGCACCATCGCCGTCAATCCGGAAGTCATCTTGATGGACGAACCCTGTTCGGCGCTCGACCCGATCGCAACGGCACGTATCGAGGACCTGATGGATGAATTGTGCGAGGACTATGCAATCGTCATCGTCACCCATTCGATGCAGCAGGCGGCCCGGGTATCACGGCGCGTCGCCTACTTTCACCTGGGGTTGCTGATCGAGGTCGATGAGACCGACAAGATCTTCACGAACCCGCAGCACAAGCTCACCGAAGATTACATCACCGGTCGCATCGGCT
>Ga0210130_1000132_pt1 | contig 10522 bp, 12 predicted proteins | sample White_ThreeSqC_D_2_FD_185591 | JGI IMG/M metagenome (GOLD analysis project Ga0210130, IMG submission 185591) | Wetland microbial communities from the San Francisco Bay, California, USA, that impact long-term carbon sequestration -... | ecosystem: Environmental > Aquatic > Marine > Wetlands ...
AACTAAAGAAAATTACACAATTTGATTACTATTTGTCAACGAAATTTATTTTTTTTTTAAAAATAAAGATCGAAATTTTATTTTTTTATTTTTTATTTTTTGTAATTTCATTTTTTAATTTTATTTTTATCGATCTATGGATCAATTTAGGTTCAAATTTGTTATTTACTCTCATTTATTTTCTATATTCTTAATAATTTGCAACATAAATTTTGATCTGATTCTTAATTTTTTGATCTAAATTTACTCTTTTTTCTGAATTCATGCTCCTCGTTTTTTAATTATTGTTAAAACATCTTCATCAAACAAAATATGATCCAATCCCACTCTTTGTCCACCAAATTTCACACTTTTCCCCCAAACCATTCCGTATCTGAATTGTTTTTTCATGTTTCTGTGAAGTTTATTGCAAACATCTTCAACTGTATCTCCCTCTCTAGCTATCAGCGGTTCTTTAAAGTCGGTTTCACCTCCTTTTGGTCTCATGTAGATACGAATGAACTTTAATTTTTCATATATTTTTTCTTTGAGTAAATCAATATTGATATCTGAATTAGCTGATACTTCAATAACGTCTGATTTTATTTTTGTTTTTAAGTCCTTAAGAAATTCTTTGTCTACTAAATCGATTTTATTTAAAATAGTTAATGCCTTAGAATAACTTATGTTTCCTGCAATATGATCTGCAACTTGTTCTGAAGTTACATCTTCTCTTATTACTACTCTTGCACTGATTATGCCATAAATATGCAGAAGATCTTTTAAATGCTGTTCAGAAATTTTTGTAAGCTTTACTTGTTGAGCAATGGCGATACCTCCCATAGCTGATTTTTCAATTGTGATATTTGGCGGTAGTGTGTTTAATCTAATTCCTATATTTCCTAATTCGCTAACTAAAACATCTTCGTGATATGGTTGGAAAACATCTAAAATTAATAAAACTAAATCTGCACTTCTAGCCACAGAAAGAATTCTTTTTCCCAATCCTTTCCCTGTGGATGCACCTTTGATAATTCCTGGAAGGTCAAGAACCTGGATTCTTGCACCTCTATATTCTAACATTCCCGGGACCACAGTCAAAGTTGTAAACTGAAATGCACCAACTGCTGATTGCGCTCCTGTAAGTTTGTTAAGTAGTGTTGATTTCCCGACACTTGGTAACCCTATGAATACAACTGTGGCATCTCCTGTTCTTCTAACGTCAAAACCATCCGTCTTTGCACCTCCTTTCTTTGCTACACTTTCTTCTTGTTCTCTTTTGAGCTTTGCAATTTTTGCTTTTAGTAAACCGAGATGGTGTTCTGTGGCTTTGTTAATTTGAGTTCTGGCCATTTCATCTTGAATGGCCTTTATTTTTTCAGGAATTCCCACTTTAGCTCATCCTATCTTGAAACCTTTTCAAATAAAATCGTATTATTTTTTCTAATTCTTACAATCCTTGAAATTGGGATTTTAGAAAATTCTTCTGACTCTTTGATAAATTCTGAAAGTGTAGTTTCTTTTATCTTGTCCAAATCTCGGTATGATACCTTGTACAATTCTAATTCGTTTGAAAATCTAGCTTTGCTAAAAATTTCCTCTACAATTCCTTTTTTTACCATGTTTTTGTCCTTGTCATTAACTCCGTTTTAATTGAATTTCTTACGTAGCAAATATTATTCGGTCTAAAAAATCCATTGCATGAAACAAAAAACCTTTGCAGTCGATATTGATGGAACCATTACAGAAAATGGAGGGGGTAGGATCAATCTTGAAGCGTTATCTGCCTTAAGGCATGTAAAAAACTTGGGACATAATGTATTGTTTGTTACAGGAAGATCTTCTATCGAAGGTTTTTTGTTGTCTGTTTTTGGTGGAACTACCAAGATCGCAGTGGGAGAAAACGGAGGTTGTATTACAATGGATACTAATGAGCATATTCTCTTAGGAAATTTGAAGGAATGTCAGGATTCATTAAAAATACTTCAGGCTAAAATGGACAATGTTCGTGAAAAACCCGTTTTCCCGCGAATGACTGAGGTTGTTTTGGAGAGAACCTTTGACTTGGATGACGCTAGGAAAATCCTCTTAAAAGAAAATATTGACGTTTCATTATCTGACAGTCAGTATGCATTTCATATTAATTCAAGAGGTATTGATAAAGGAACTGGATTTCAGGAAATTATGAAAAGACTATCAATTTTGTCCGATGATGTAATTGCAATAGGTGATAGTGCAACCGATATTCCATTGTTTAAAATAGCTAAAACCAGTGTTGCTCTTGGAAATTCATCTGTTGATGTACAGTCTCATGCCACAATGATTGTTTCTGGATATGCAGGAGATGGGGTAATAGAAGCATTAGATAAATTAGCTCCTTATCTATCTGGAGTATAAGTTGACATTCAAATCTGTGATAGATGAGATTGAAAATAATCTAAATAAAATTTTAGATGGTCTTCAAATATCTGGAATAGTTTTTACCGTTGAACCTGCAAAACCAGGGTTTGGTGACGCCTCTTCAAATATTTCATTTTTACTAGCAAAAAATTTGAAGAAAAGTCCTCAAGAGATTTCCAAAATGCTTTCTGAACAATATTCTAATTGTTTCCATACTTTAGTTTCTAAAGTAGAATCCCATCCTTCTGGATACTTGAATTTTTTTGCAAACTGGGAAAAACTAAGTCAGTTAGTAATCTCTGAGTCAAATCTTGACGAATTTGGTAATGTCAATTTGGGAAATGATACTCCAATTGTTGTAGAGCACACCAGTGTTAATCCAAACAAAGCACTTCACATTGGTCATATACGAAATATCATAATAGGCGATACGGTGTCTCGAATTCTTGAAAAAGCAAACTATAGAATTAATGTACTAAATTATGTCGATGATTCTGGTCTTCAAGTTGCAGATATTATTTTGGGCTTCAAATATCTTGGATTTTCCAAAGATCCACCAGCAGGGAAAAAATTTGACCACTATTGTGGGGATGATGTCTATGTCAAAACTACTGAAAAATATGAAAAAGATCCCAGTTTGGAAGAAACAAGAAAAAATATTCTAAAGGAACTTGAAGATGGCAATTCAGAAATAGCAAATTTAGCAGATCAAATAACTGGAAAGGTACTAGACAACCAACTTGAAACATGTTGGAATCTAGGAGTTACATATGATTGCCTAAACTACGAATCTCAAATTCTTCGCTCTGGATTGTGGAGTACAATATTTGAGAAACTTCAAAAATTCAAATTGATTGAATTTGAAGAAGAAGGGAAAAATGCTGGGTGCTGGGTAATTAGAGGAAACGGAAAAGAAGAGGACAAAGTGATAGTTCGCAGCAATGGAACTGCTACCTACATTGCAAAGGATATTCCATATGCTGCCTGGAAGCTTGGACTCCTTGAGGATCCTTTCAATTATAAAAAATATTCAAAGTTGCAACCTGGTAACCGAATACTTTGGCAAACAACTTTGGAAAAAACGGAGGAATCTAAACAAAACTTTGCTGGACACAAAGTAATAACAGTAATTGATTCACGACAAGCAAGATTACAAAAAATCATCACAATGTTAATGGCAAAATTCAAATCTCAAGAAGATGCCTATGTGCATTTGGGTTATGAATCTGTAACACTTAGCTCTGAGACAGCAAAAAAACTGGGATTAGAAACTGATGGCAAGCAAGCTCAAATGTCTGGAAGAAAAGGGCTTTATGTTAATGCTGATTCTGTTTATGATCTTCTTAAAACCAAAACAATTGAAGAAACAACTCAAAGACATCCTGACATGGATTCAAAGGAAATTGAAAAAATTTCACATCAAATCTCTGTTGGAACACTAAGATATGAAATGATAAAACAAGATCTTGATAAGATCATCTCCTTTGACTTGATAAAATCCCTTAGCTTGGAGGGTGATACTGCCCCTTACATTCAATACGCTCATGCTCGAGCCTCTAGGATAATAGAAAAATCTGGAAAAACTCCCTCCATCGATGTTGATTTTTCATTACTAACTGATCCAAATGAAATTGCACTTGTTAGAACTATTGGTTTATTTGATATGCAAGTAAAAGATGCCGCAAATAATTTATCGCCAAAGGTAATTGCACGGTATTGCCATGATTTGGCTGTGCAATTTAATTCGTTTTATGAACATGTCAAAGTTTTAGGTCTTGATGATGACAATCTAGAGGCTGCAAGATTGTGCCTTGTAAATTCATTTAAAATCACAATTGAAAAAGCTCTTCATCTGCTCGGAATTAGTGCACCTGATAGAATGTAAATCCAGAAAGGTTCAATCAGATTGATTGATTTTCCTTCCTGGTTGTTGGCGTGCAAACCAATTACTTTTCATTAAATTAATTGATATCATAAAGGTTTGGTTTAGAAAAATCTGCGTAACTTAAAAATATTTTATGCGTATTTTCTATTTTAATTGCTTTCGTAGTACTTCGTTTAGTACACCAGAGTATGATTTGGAGCTAGATGTTTTAGAAATTTCTCTTGCTTGAATTAAGCGAAGTCTTTTATCCAATTCCTCGTCAATCATTATGGTTATTCTTTTTGACATTACAATGTGATTATAATAAATTGAGGATATAACATCATGGTATACTTTTGAACACAATTTAATTTTATTTTTCTATAATCGTAGTGTATGAATCCTCTTTGTTTTCAAAACCTAGTATTTTATGTCCTAACTCCGTGGTAAATCCGATCACGGCTTTGTTTGCAAAGATCGACCAATTTTTTCCCAAATCATGTGTAACCAAAAATTTATGCGATTTTTCATCTTCTGTGTGTTTAAATGGCATATTTGTCACCGTCAACCAAGAATCTATGAATTCTGCGACATGATCTACACTTGTATCCCCATAAAGAAATTCAATTGTTTTTGCCACTCCTTTTTTTGAATTATCCACAATCTCATCCATTTCATCTTCTGCTAGGAATTTGATGAGATGTTTTACTGTACTGGGTTCAAATTGCAACCAGCCCATTTGGTTTAACTGATCGTCCCAATGCATTCTTTGAAACAGTATTTGATTTATCAAATTGTTTAAGGTTACATGATTTTTTTTGCTTGTTCTTTCTAGCTGCTCTTTCAAAGTTTTTGGGACTCTAATAGTTACAGTATCTGTTTGTTCAGACATTTCTTCCACTTGTATATCTAATAGGCATTTAATCTTTCACCCAAAAAGGAGTTTTGTATACTAAATCAAAATCATGAAAAAAATAACTAGTGGCTGTGGCCACATCCACATGAGCCATGATCGTGCCCTTGAGAACTATCTGCGCATCTGGAGCATTTATCTGATCCCATAGGAGAAAAGAAACTTATTCCACATGACACACATTTCATATTTGCCATATTGTCTACCTGCTAATGCTATATTTAATGAATGTGAGAACTAAAAAATTAGGTGCTCAGCACTTCCAAAAATTCTTTAACATATTGTTGAGACAGGATGCTCTTCATGTTCTCTGAAAGTGAATTTAAAATGTCTCTGTATGAATCACCAAACAATTTCTTGAGCACATTTTTCAAATATTCGGGATTTTCATAACAATCCTCCAAATTGCAATTGTGTTCATTTTGAAGCAAATCTACAACTTTGTCATATTCTTCAATACCTAGCTCTAGCAACGTGTTTTTAAGAGCAAGCATTACCATTGTCTTCTTCATTTGATTTTCTGCGTTTTGGGAAGGCGCACATAACTGGTTTACTTTTTTTATTATTTCATTTACGTCAATAGGTTCTTTGACTATTGCCGAAGGTCTAAGCTTGTTTAAAGCAATTTGAGTATTAATTGTCATTTGATTTGTAGTGATTATTACAATTGAATTTGGATCCATCTCTCTTATCTTACTAATGCCGTAAATTCCGTCATAAACTGGCATCATGACATCCAAAAAAATAACATCAGGCTTTAGTTTTTGATATAGAAATGCTGCCTCTTGACCGTTGTATCCCTTTCCTACTACCTCAATATTGTTTGATGAAAGAATTTCAGAAAAAAGAGAAACTGTCTCTTTGTCATCATCAACAACCACTGCTCTAATCATAAAGGAATTAGATGACATGTGATTAATAAAATACGCTGTTTAAGGAAAAAAGTAAAAATTTTTAGCACATGTCTTTTTTATTCATTTTTGAATTAATGGGTAAATTTCTATGGTTCTTCTGAATCTTGTTTTAGTCTTTCATTTTTTTCCTTTTGATCTTTTATTTGATCGTCAAGATTTTGTTTTTTTGTGCTAATTACTTTTTGAAGCTCTTCATATTCTTCTTTTAATTCCTCTAATTCCCTAAGCATTTTTGCCAACTCCTTGTCTGATTTCTCCTTATCTATTTTGATCTGCTCTAAAAGGACCTCTCTTTCTGTCTTTGATTGAAGTAGTTTGGATTGATTCTTTATCAATTGAGCAACCAATTCATCTTTTTCTTTGACTTTTCCTTGTTCGATTTTGATTTCTTTTTCTAAGATTTCTTTTTCATGATTAATCTTTTGTTCATATTCTAACCTATATGCAATCAATTGTGATAATTCATCATGTTGAATTTTAATTTGTTCATGATTGTGTTTTAGTTTGCTTATTTTTTCTCTTTCTTCTTGTATTTCTAAATCTACATCTGAAGTTTCATCTATAAGATCAAAAAGATCTGATGTTTGTTTGGGTTCATTGGATAGTATTGCCTCTTCAATTTCTTGAAGTCTTTCTGGAATGTCTTGAGCCGGATAAACTTTGGATTTTTCTGTTTCTTTAATTGACTCTTGAATTTCTTCTATTGGCTCAGGCGTTTTGAATTTTGTTCTGACTGTTTTTCTTAATTTTTTACCCTCAGTGTAACTTTGGAACTGTTCCACCTTTTCATTCAAATAAATTTCATCGCTATTATACAGAGGGTTATTTCTCTCCAAATTATGTAGGATATATCGAAGCCGTCCTGGATCCCCAAAATTAAAAGCAACCAATCTTTTCACATCCTTTATTTTTCGGTCAAATTCAGATGGTTCCTTTAATTTTATGGGGATGATATCAGCTGAAATTTTATTTGTAAGGTAAATGTGATCTGAATGAAATAATTTTTTCCCATTTTGGAGCCTTTCTGATATGTATTGTAATCTCCCAGGGTCCCCTTGATTATTCTGAATGAGTTTTTTTATGCGTAAAATTGCATCGGGAGTCGAAATTAGCGGCAATTCTTGAGTCAATCAGGCTAGAATGTCCTAAAATCCAGTTTAACGCAAAAGTCAGAAAAATGTCATTGTTAGGTGTCAAATAATTGATTAAATTTTGTAACAATTTCCGTGTGATTTCACAATTAAACTTAGAATTTTTTGATTTTAATTTTAGAGCTAAAAGCTACTCCTGTGAAAATTGCTATTCCTAATATGAAGAAAGTAACAGAACCAAATTCTGGAATTACATTCGCTCCTCTAATGGTGATAGTTTTACTGTCCTCATAAAGAGGAATAATCATTTTTGTTTCATTTTCCATTATGTTTCTAATAGCGTTAGGTTCTTGGTCACCATTTACATAAACCCCCAACGGTTGGTCTATTATCTCTGAAGGCAAATAAATAATCAAAACATCTTCTTTTATTCCTGTTGAATCATATTCAAAAGTTATTGTTTTTTCTGAAGGATCAATCTTTACATTATCTTCCAACTTTCCTTCTAGAAAATATTCTATGTCTGACCCTGTTCCTTCTTCATAGAACTCTGCTCCAACTCCATTTAGAAATTTTTGGGTACCTTGATACTCTTCTTGAGCAAAGGTTAAGTTTACACAAGGAATCAAGAATAAAAATATCGCAATACTAAGAAATTTCATAAATAAAAATTATAATAATCCTATAAAATAATTGTGATTTGTAATTAAAAAAAAGGGAAAATCCCTAATTGTTGTCGATAAAGCGAAGCTGAGCTAGTCTATGACCGTTTGCGTCAACTTCCCATGTGTAGTTCTCTAGTTTGTTATCAAACAATTCTGCTCTAAGGTCACAGTCGTTGTCTAGGATACCATCACCACTGCTGTCTACTGCAGGATCGGTATCAAGACAGAGTGTCAATAACTCTTTTGAAACATCAGTAAACTTTGCATTTTTGCCTTTACCGTTTGCACTTGGAAGAGATACTGTCTCTACTGAGCACTCATTTGCAAGTCCATCTCCATCTAGGTCTACTAGTTCATCAGCACAGGTTACAATTTCGTATGGGTTGTCAGATGGTTTGCCCAATACTCTCATGTATACACTGTAGTCCAAGTCACATAGACTAAAGTCTGTGGTATCACAGTTTCCTGGATATGGTAGTTGGAAAGTTGCTCCGTCATTATCTGTTCCGTCAGCATCAATTACCTCAAATGGTCCTTCTTGTAGTTTGATCTTTGTGTGTCCATTGAGATTGACAAAAATTCTATGTCCATTGTTATCATCGTTTGATAGCTTGTCGTTTTTGTCCATTCCGATTAGGTTTAACTGATAACCACCTTTGCCAACTCCTCCAGCATTGTTACCTGCTGCAAAGGCTTGGGTAGTGACACCAGTCATTCCTATCATTGCAACCATGATGATTGCAAAGGAAAGAACTTTTGTAGTCTTATTCATTGCCATTATTAAAAAAATCATTTTTAAAAGTACTTAAACGTCACTACAAAATTATTACCACTATTGTTGTTAAATGATCAATTGATTTTACTTACTTGATCAATAAATTTGCATAAAACATTTACGATCAACTGTTACATTATGTTGTTACAATTTATTCATTTATCATAATTTTTCAAAAAATCAAAACCAACAGAATTGATCACAGTAGGCAATATGATTTCTGAATCATTTTCTTTTGTAATTTTATGAAATACACATGAGATCATTTCTTGAATTTCTAGGTGTTCATCCTTGTACAAAATTTTTTTTGAATTTTTAATTGAATCTAAAAGAGTTAATCCATTATCTGTTTGAAATAACTTTCTTAAAATATTTGAAGACGATAAAATTTTTTCATTAATGTCTCGATGATGAAAATTTCCATCAAATCTTTTGATTTCATTTTTTAGATGTTGAAAATTAGATATCGTTATTCTCTCAATAAGATGGATTGATTTTTGTTCATAATTTTCAGTAATTTGATAAAACTTTCTATTTCCCTGAGTGGTGAAGGTTATGATGTTTTTTTCAATCAATTCATTTCTCGTCTTCTCAAAAGTTGCTTTTGCCATGTATTTTGGAACAATTTTCTTTACTAGGTCATTATGATGTGATTTCGGGTTGCTTTTGATCTCCTCTAAAACCACCCTTTCACGCTCAAGTTGTATTTCTTCAGGCTCGAACTGACTCATCATTACTAGGTCAACCTATTATCGATATCCCAATTTTCATGAATAAGGACAAACTCTAAAAAATTTAACAAAATTAGTGGTAAATCTAAGATTTTCTTGATTTTAAACCACTATGTTCTGAGACAGTAGGTTATTATCCAAAAATTTTTGGTAAATCATATGGAACTAATTAAACAAAATTCTCCAGTATTATTTTACTATAATTCTTCAAAAAAATGGTTAGTCAAAATTTCAAAAAAAGAAGTACTCCACACTCACATTGGAATTCTAAAACATGCTGATGCCATAGGAAAAGAATATGGATCTAAACTTACCACAAACAAGGACAAGTATGTTTACCTTCTAAAACCTACTATGTATGATTACATAATGAAAATCCAACATGGAACACAAATAGTGTATCCTAAAGATCTTGGCTATATTGTTGCAAGATCTGGAATTCAAGATGGTCAAAAAATAGTTGAAATTGGAACAGGAAGTGCTTCACTAACATCTTTTGTTGCTAGTATTGTGAAACCACGAGGCCATGTTTACACCTTTGATGTTGATGAAAATTTCATGAAGATTGCTGCAAAGAATTTAAAAAAATCTGGAATGGAAAAATATGTTACACAGCAAAATTTAGACATTAAAACCGTAAAAAAAGTTCCAATCGAAGAAGCAGATGTTGCACTAATCGATCTTGGTGATCCTTGGACTGTGATTCCACAAGTTCGTCAAATGCTAAAAGGCAGCGGTGCTGTCTTTGCAATTTGTCCTACCATGAATCAACTAGAAAAATTAACTGCCTCACTAATTGAAAACGAATTTACTGATATTGAATCAACAGAGCATATCCTAAGAACAATTGAAGCTAGAGAAGGAAAAACCAGACACTCTTTTCAAGGAATAGGTCATACTACCTATCTTTGTTTTGCAAGAAAGGCGTATTTTGATAGAGACTCTAAATCCAATGAATTAGAATCTACTCTAAAATTACAAAAATCCACCAAAAGCAATTCTTCAAAAATTACCAAAAAACAATCATCCAAGACCACAAAAAAAGATTCATCAAATCCAAAAAAATCAAGAAATACCAAACAATTAGAATAAAAACAAGATTTATTCAACTAATTCTAGTCATAAGATTATGGTATCTCGACAACTTTCTACTTCTATTGTTCAAAAATTCATTCCTCCTAGAAAGGCCT
>Ga0210130_1000136_pt1 | contig 10416 bp, 9 predicted proteins | sample White_ThreeSqC_D_2_FD_185591 | JGI IMG/M metagenome (GOLD analysis project Ga0210130, IMG submission 185591) | Wetland microbial communities from the San Francisco Bay, California, USA, that impact long-term carbon sequestration -... | ecosystem: Environmental > Aquatic > Marine > Wetlands ...
CCTGCCGCTGTCTTCGTAAGGCTGCAGCAACTCGACAAAACGCTCGACGAGCCGCAACCCGGTACCCCACATGACGTGATATCGCGGCACGCTGTTGCCAGGCACGTACTGGCCACGCTCGACCCAGTTGACCGCCGGCAGGAACCTCAAGCCCTTTTCCGTCAGCCAGTCATAAACGCGTTCGGCACTCTGCTCAACGTAGGCTTCCGCCCACCGCCGCGGCCAGGTGTCGGACGCCTCGAAATCGGCAATCGACAGCCAGTCGGCGAGCGCAATCTTCGCATCGTCCCGGATTCCCATTCGGCGTTGCAGCGGTGTCCCGACCAGCGCCATGCCACCGAAGGCGGTCCTTGCCAGCCCGCCGACTTTTTCCCGGATATGACGATCGATGACGGTCACCGACTTGCCCTGTTCCAGGCACTCGTGCGCGGCGACGAGTCCGGCGATGCCGGCACCGATGATTACGACGTCGCTCTGGCGTATCGACATGCGATTTTCCCTTACTTGTTTTTGCCGGTATGGGTGTCCAAACTTACAGCCTCCCCCGCTACCGGTAAATTTCGGGAAGCTCGCACGATGATTTCACGACTACAGAATCTTGCATACCTGTTACTCCTGTCGCCCGGGCTTGCCCTTGCCGGCGACGCGGAAGTCGGCCAGGCACTGTTTACACCGTGCGCCGCATGCCATGGCGAGGAAGCCCAGGGAAACCCGGAATTGCTTGCGCCCGGTCTCGCCGGCCAGTCCGAATCGTATATGATCCGCCAGCTCTGGGACTTCCGGAATGGCAAACGCGGCGCCGAACCGAATGACACTGCAGGCGCCACAATGCGTCCGTTTGCCCTTTCCCTGCCGGACGGTGACGCAATTGCCGACGTCGCGGCGTACCTTGCGTCGCTGCCGCCCGCGGAACCTGTCGTGACCATCGAGGGCGACGCCGCCAATGGTCAGAAACAGTATACGAGCAAGTGTGGTGCCTGCCACGGTGGCCACGGCTGGGGTAACGAAGCGCTCTACACGCCGCGACTGACTGTCATCGGTGACAGTTACCTGGTACGCCAGGTGAAAAACTTCCAGGACGGTGTGCGTGGCGCGCACGAAGACGCCAAGTACGGCAAGCAGATGAAAATGATGTCGATACTCGTTACCGACGAGGAACTCTATGACATCGCTGCTTACCTGAATGAGCAAGCGGCTGCAGAGTAACGTCAATCTCGCGTTGGTCGTTGTCTTCTTGCTGTCAGCGGCGGTCGCGGCGGCGGATTTCAGGCTGCGTGATTATTGCCCGCCCGGTTTCGAACTGACTGCGGGCAACGCCTGCATCCTGCATACGCTGTATGACAACTATGACTCGCTGCAGAACGCCGGCGTCGGTGGACTGAAGAGCGCCTTGCCGCCGGTTCGCGACGGCTTCTCCCCGCAACAGATCGATCTCGGCCGCTACCTGTTCTTCGACCCGGTTCTGTCGGGCGACAACAGCATGTCCTGTGCGAGCTGCCATCACCCGGCGCTGGCCTTCACCGACGGTCGCGGTCGCAGCATCGGGATTACCGGCGCTGCGACGCGGCGCGCGGCACCGAGCCTCTGGAACGTCGCGTTCCTCCAGCGTTTGTTCTGGGACGCCCGCGCCGACTCCCTGGAGTCACAGATGACAGAGCCCCTGTATTCGCCGCTCGAGATGGGCAGCAATCCGACAAAGCTGTTGCGTGATCTGGGGCAAAACGACGCTTACGTCGGCCTGTTTCGCCAGGCTTTCCCGGCTGGTGAGGGACCGCCGACGCTCGACCAGCTGTACACGGCGATTGCCGCATTCGAGACGTCGCTGATTTCCCTGAACAGCCGGTATGACCAGTACGCGCATGGCTATCATGAGGCACTGACAGGCGACGAAATTGCCGGACTGAACATCTTCCGGTCGTTCGTCGCCCGTTGCGCGGAATGTCACACGCCGCCGTTGTTTACGAACCAGCAGATCGCGGTCATCGGCGTGCAGGAACCGGACGGACTGCCATTCGATGCCGGCGCCGGCGACATCAGCGACAACCCGACCTGGCGCGGTGGTTTCCGGGTTCCCAGCCTGCGCAACGTGGCGATGACGCCACCCTACATGCACTCCGGTACGTTCGACAGCCTGCGCGATGCCACCGAGTTCTATACGCTGGGTCGCGGACACGCACTGCCGGACGAAGAAAAGCAGCGTATGATCCTGCACTGGCACATCTGGGAGCCCGACCTCGGCAGCGCTGAAGTGGACCTGCTCGTCGCCTTCCTCGGTACCTTGACGGACCAGGCCTTCCTGCCCGATATCCCGGACGCGGTCCCGTCCGGGCTGCGGCCGGTCGGTACCGTACCTGCCGGACTCAACAGCCTTGCAACAGGAAACCGAGAATGATCAAGACACTGGTTCAAATCGTCGTCGTAGTGGCGCTCATCATGTTAGGCGCGGTTATCGGCACCAGGTACGCCAGCGATAATCGCGCGACTGTCGTTAGCGACAACGCGCGCTTCGCCGCCGCCAACAACGCCGGTGGTGCATTGACACAATCGGTCGGTGGCTCCGCGACCGGCCGGGTGCTCGAGGTCCGGGATGGCGAATCGATCCAGGCGGCTGTTGCAGAGGCCGGTCCGGGCGACGTCATCAGGGTCTATCCCGGCGTTTACAACGAGACGGTGTATATCGACAAGGATGACCTCGTCCTCTGCGGCGTGATTCAGAGCGGCGCGTGGCCCGTGCTCGACGGCGAAAAGACCCTTAACGATGCCATACTGTACTCCGGCAATGACATCACGATCGAAAACCTGCACATCCAGCACTACAAGGGCAACGCGATCATGGGCCAGGCCGGCAACAATTTCCTGATTCGCAACAACCTGATTATCGATACCGGCGTGTACGGCATATTTCCCGAGTTCGGTACCAACGGCCTGATAACGCACAACGTTCTCAGTGAGATCGAGGACGCGGCCATCTACGTAGGCATGAGTGACAACATTCATGTCACCAGCAACGAAGTATTCAATAACGTGGCGGGCATCGAAATCGAAAATACGCGTCACTCGATCGTCGAAAATAATTACGTGCACGACAATACCGGCGGCGTGCTGATCTTCATCACGCCCGGGCTGCCCATCAAAACCACGTATGACAACATCGTCCGCAACAACTTCATCGTCAACAACAACACGCCCAACTTCGGGGCCGAAGGGTCTATCGTCGCCGGCATCCCCGCCGGTACCGGCATCCTGAACATGGCCGCTGACCGGACGACGATCGAAGGCAACGTCATTACCGGCAACAAGGTGATCGGCATCCTGATTACGGATCACATGAATGCGCCCAACCTGACGCTCGATCCCGAGGCGGAGCCGAACTCCGACGAAATCGCGATCCTGAACAACCTGATGTGGGGCAACGGCGGCGATACGATAGCGGAAATCAAGGCGCTGAAGGCCTTGTCAATGGTCGATGACGATGTCGACATCCTGAATGTCGGCACCAGCACCGGAAGTTGCATCCTTGACCACGACCGGTACCCAACCGTCGGCCTCGGCGACTTCGGCACCTGCGGCTTTACGACAACCGCGGACGTCGTCACCTATCTGCTTCCGGAACCCGCCGAACGCCGCGAGATTACCGCTGACGAGATGGGCAAGCGTGCCTACTACGGCATTTGCGCCGGGTGTCACGCTTACAACGTCAAGATGATCGGCCCGCCAACGCAGATCATCCAGGCCCTGTACATGGACGACCCGCAGGGAATCGTTGATTACATAACCGATCCGGTCAAGAAACGTGACGACTACCCGGAGATGCCGCCGCAGAATTACCTGTCGGAGGATGTCCGCAGGGCCGCGGCCGAGTATCTGCTGACGGTCACGCAGTAGTCGTTCGGCGCACCTTCCGCAGGAGCGCCGCCAGCTGGCGCATTTCGCTCGGACTGATACCACGGAGGCTCTTGTCCGCCGAATCGAGACGCAGCTGAATGGCGGCATCGATCGCCCGGATCCCGGCCTCGGTCAACGACACGATGACGGCCCGGCGGTCACTTTCGTCATCGCTCCGTTGCACAAAGCCGCGATCTTCCAGCCTGTCAATGCGGTTGGTCATGGCGCCGGTACTGAGCCCGGTCGCCTTGGCGAGCGCCGTCGCGGCCAGCGCGTACGGCCGGCCCTGCCGCCTCAACGCCGACAGGACATCGTATTCGAACAGTTCCAGGTCGAGCGGCTGCAACGCTTCGGTCGCCTGGCGCTGAAAAGCCCGCTGCAGTGACATCACCCGGATGACGACCCCGAGGCTCGCCGTGTCCAGTTCCGGCCGTTCCGAAGACCATTGCTCGAGGATGTCGTCGACGACGTCTTTATCCATAATCTTCCCGGCAGTTATTTTGATATAAAATTACTTGACATCAAACAAAAATAGCAGATACTTCGGCAAAAGGCTCTACATTTGGACCGGAAAATAAAAATGGCAACTCGCACGAAAGCGGAAGTATCCGACGCACTGCTTACGAGGCTCGGCTTGCTCGGTCACAACAAGATTCGTTCCGCAATCGATTCCGGCCAGACCGCCGATATTGCGCTGGCAGCCGACGACCCGGTTGCGGCCGGCGCGGTACACAGCCTGCCTGCAAGAATTCTTCCAAGCTTTTCACGCACGACCCTTCAATAGAGGAGAACGGAAAATGCGCCCGTTGGATTTGGATCGCGACTTCGACGAGTTCGGCGACTTCGATGAAATCGAGTCGTTCGACTACAGCGGTTTATCAGCCCTGCGCCACATGATGAACGACAAGAGACGCTTCAAACAACAACGTGCTTCGAAACGCCATGGTGCTAACAGCGACAGAGATCGCTGGGATGACGACGATGACGATTTTGACGAGTACGACGATTACGACGACAACGATTACAGCGATTACAACGAAGACGAATTCGACCGCCACTCCGGGTTAACGGTCGATCACTGAGAAGTGAGATCAGGAAGGCGCCAGAACGGCGCCTTCCTTTTTTATTGGGTCCCGGTTTCGCTGTCGCTGAGCTGCTGGATCTCTTCTTCGTAGACGACGGACGCGGTCTGTACCGCAGACAACGCGTCGACGAATGCAATTTGCTGTTCCGCCGCGCGCCGCCCGCGTAGTGTGCGGACCACGATAAAAACTATCAGCGCCACGTGCATGATCGCCGCGAAGGCGAACAAGCCGCCGGGCCCCCGGCCCTGCATCATCAGCGACGCGACGAATGGCCCCACTGTCGCTCCTATGCCGTACATCAGCAGCAGCCCGCTCGATACCGTCACATATTCACTGATCTCGGCGCGATCGTTCGCATAGGCAACAGCGATCGTATACAGCGGAAAAGCGAGCGCCCCCCAGCAGGCCGCCAGCAGATTGGCGGTCAGGAACGTGAGACCTGGCGTAGCGTAAAATATCGTGGCGCCGACTGCTGCACCGCCAACCGAAACGCCGACCAGGACCTTGCGACGGCCGATCCTGTCGGACAACATGCCGAGTGGCCATTGCGCAACGGCACCGCCGACGACTGCGAAGGTCATGAACCAGGCGGCCAGCGACACGCCGTCGCCAACGACCGTCGCGAAAACCGGCGCCAGCGCCCAGAAGGCACCATTCGCAAGTCCCGCAACGAGACAGCCAAGCGTGCCACTCGGAGATATCTGCCACAGCCGCTTCATGTTGACGGAAAAGGCGTGCGGCTGGTCCGGAGTCGGCGACGTCGACAGGGCGACAGGCACGGCACCCAGCGACACCAGCACGGAAGCGATGACGAAGAGCTCGAGGCCCGACGGGTCGTACATGAGGGTCATCATCTGGCCTGCCGCCAGCACAGTCAGCGTAATCATCGCGTAGATCGAGAAGATGACGCCCCGGTTGTCATTGTCCGCGCGGTCGTTCAGCCAGCTCTCGATGACCACGTAGAGGACTGCAAGGCAGAAGCCGGTCAGGAGGCGCAGCAGGAACCAGATGGCCGGTTGCACAACCATCCCGTGCACCAGCGGCGACGCCGAGGCGATGGCGCTCATCGCCAGGAACACCCGGACATGCCCGACACGCCGGACGAGTTCGCCGCCCTTCAGGCAGCCGATTGTGAAGCCGAGAAAATAGGCCGCGCCCATGGCGCCGATCGAGATGGTCGCAAACCCTTCGATAGAGGCGCGCACCGGCAACAGGGTGCCCTGGAGGCCCTGCCCTGCCAGCAGTATGGAAACGCTGAGCAACAGCGCGGCGACCGGCGCCAGAGTCTTGTTCATGAATGCCTGAATTCCCGGGGTCTCCCGGGAATGTAAGCAAAAGGGACGTGCAATGAAAGCGCCGCGAGCCGAACGGATCGCGGCGTAGGGTACTGGGCCTTTACAAAGCCGGCAGGAGGATCAGTTCGCCGTCGATGCCGATGAACTTCTTGACGCGATTCGCACTGGCGCGCAGTGCCGCCTGCAGGTTGATGCTACGCACGGTGCTGCGCTCGCGATGAATGGCAAGGCTGTCGACCTCGACCTCGAGCGTCAGGTCGTTGTTGCGAAACAGCAGCGAGCGGCGCGGCTCGTGGCTCGACCAGCCCAGGAACTTGCTCGGGTCCCGGAAAGCAACTCTTCGCCCGTCTGCCAGGACCGCGAAGCATTCCGCGTAGCGCATCGGGATTTCGACGCGATATTCGACGACGTCGGTATGGCTTACGCCCACCAGCGGCACCAGTTCGTCCAGAATCCGTGCCGCGTTATCCAGCAGACCGGCGTCCATTCGGCCCGCGTTACAAAAAGCGCCAGCGGGATTACCTGCCGCTGCATCCGTCGTGTTGATCGATTGCTGTTGCATGTCCGTGTCCCCGTCCTGTCCGTTTGCGAGGCATCGCCTTTGCGCATCCTCTGACTGACAATATACGAAAGGACAATATGAAATTTTACAAAAAGAATTTCACACTGTTAATTTCACAGACGTTCACACAGCGCTATCGGTCACTCCTGTCGTCGCCCGACCTGCCCCTCAATCGTGCAGGTTGTAGGTCGCACGCACGCCCCAGGACCGCGGCGCGTTCCATGTGAACAGCGGCGCCCCCGGCTGGTTGCTGTCGACCCAGTAGGTCTGGAAGCGCTCGTCGGTCAGGTTGTAGACGAAGGCTTCGACAGTCCACTTGTTGTTCGGTGCGACATAACGCAGCGTCGCGTCGAGGATTCCAATCTCGTCGCGCTTGTCGGACAGCGACGGGATGGCGTCGAAATTGCCCTCGGTGAAGTGCATGTCACCTTCGTAATGGAAACGCATGTACGGCACCAGCTGCGCACCACCATTCAGCTCGAACTCGTGCTGGTAGGCGATCGACAACGAGATGGGCGTCGAGTATGGCAGCTCATTACCCTCGATATTGCTCGTGCCCGAGCCGTCGTCCTGCGGGATACATGCGTACTGAGGACCCGCATCAGCACGCTCTTCGCAGAAGTAGGCCTCGCCGGCGTAGCCGGGCCAGCTCTTGAACTTCGCATCCAGCAGGCCAATGCCGCCGGTAATCTGGCCGGATTCCCACGGGATGATGTCCCACTCGATCTCGAGTCCCTTGATAACCGCCTTACCGGCGTTCGACGTGACCAGCGTACCGATGGGCTGCGGGGGTAACACAATCGTACCGGGCGGATCTTCGACGAAACCAACATCGCGGAACTGGCTCACCTGCTTGTTGGTGTAGTCGGTATAAAAGGTGGTCACGATAAGCGTCATGCGATCGTTCCACAGCGTTCCCTTGTACCCGATCTCGTAGTTCAACACCTCTTCGGGTTCGAACGAGAAGAACTCGATACGTCCGCAACGGCAGACGTCGACACCATCACCGAACGAGCCTGCCTTCGAACCGGTCGCCGCATAGGCATACAGGAAGGTATCGTCGCTCAGATCAAAATCGATGCCGATGCGCCAGTCGCTCTGATCGAACGACTGCTTGTTGTCGTTGACGTCGAAGACCTGGTAGTTGTTGAGACGATCCTGCGCGCCCATGCCCTGGGTCAGGTCCGCGCTCGTGAATTGCGGTAACAGCAATTCGTCTCTCTCACCGGTTGTCTGTGGCCAGCCATCGAAAGGAATCTGCCCGGCACTCCAGCTGCAACCTCCTCCGCCGAAGCAACCGATGTTCCGGCCACCGATATCCTCGCGCGTATCGTCTGTAATTCGATAGCCCAGGGTCAGGTGCCACCTGTCGGTCATGTGCCAGGTCGCCTGGCCAAAGACGGCCTGCGATTCGAGAAGCCGCTCAGGCTGGATAAACGAAATACCGCCCAACGCGCCCAGGGAGCAGCAGAAAGGCTGCTCGACGTCGAAAATGATCGCGTTATCTTCGCGGAAGTCGAACAAGCCCAATATCCAGGTGACGCGGCCCGTCTGACCCTGGAACTGCAGCTCGTTCGAATAGGACTCGTAGCGTGATGCCGCGGTCGCAAGATACAGGCTCGGCCACGGCGGGTTCTGGTTCAACCAGCCGGTTGTTGCGCCCGGTACCGCACGCCAGCCCATGTCGCCGTCCCATTCCTGGATGCGGCGTTGCACGGCCCAGCCGAAGTTGTAGACGATATTGATATTGTCGGTAAGGTCGTAGTCGACGCGACTGCGCACGGCGTCCTGAGTCATATCGAGGTAGCCAGGGATGTTCGGATCGACGTAATCGATGCCGCCACCGTTGTACTGGCAAAGTTCCGGATTGACCTCACAGTTCGGAGCGATCGGCCAGCCAGCGCCCTGGTCCTTTGCGGATTCGTACGTCAGGCGCCAGGCGAACCGGTCCGTAGGCTCCCACAGGCCGCTCAGGCGAACCGCCCAGCGGTCGGCGTTGCCATAATAGTCTTCGTCGGATAGCGCTCGATTGCGGCGCTGGTCCATATCGGGAATCCCGTCAGGGCCCTGGTTACCCATGCCTTCCAGGTCCTTCGTACCTGCATCCTGGTCGGCAAAACCGTCTCGCTGCTCGACGAAAAAGTTTCCGCGTATCGCGAAAGTGTCGCTGAGCGGGATATTCACCGTCCCGAACACATTCATCTGGTTGTAGTTGCCGAGCTCACCACCAACGGTCCCGAAGACGCCCTCGGTCGTTGGCGGCGCCGTAATGACGTTGACGCTGCCCGCTGCCGAGTTTCTGCCGAAGAGCGTACCCTGCGGTCCGCGCATGACTTCGAGTCGCTCGAGGTCGAACATCAGCGCAACCGCGCCCTGTGGCCTTGGTGAATAAACACCATCGACGTGGAACGCGACACTCGGATCGGCAATTTCGGTGAAGTTGTTGCTGTTGATACCGCGCATGGTCAGCAGAACACCGCTGTCCGACGGCGAAAACGCGACGTCGAAGTTAGGCACCAGGCTCGCCGCGTCGCGAATATCCTTCACGCCATTCTTGGTCAGCGTATCCTGGTCAAACGCGGAGACTGCTATCGGCGTCGACATCAGGTTGGTCTCGATGCGCGTCGCCGTTACGACGATTTCCTCGATCCGGAGCTCATCAGTATCGCTACCGCTCTGCGCCAGGACCGCCGAAGAAAACATCAGTGCCGTGATTGTTGCCGTCAGCGACAACCAGATCTTTCTTGAATTCATGATCCACCTACTCCAGTGATCAGCATGTTGCCCACCGTTGTTGCTTCGCGCCGCGCTCATGGCGTTGCTCCAAACTCAATGTCATCCCATAAATAGGTTGACCCGTCACCACTCGTGCCAAAGTTGAAGAAAATACTGGCCTTGTCGTAGACCGCGTTGAGATCCAGCGCCGGCGTGCCGGCGGCCTCATTGCTGAAGTCAAAAGTCAACGTTTCCCAGGCACCGGCCACGGTCGTATTCGCCAGCGTTTCGACACTGACGGCGCCGTTGGTCTTGTCCTCGACCTTCAGCAATACCGGGATGCCGGCTGCCGGCGCGTACACACGAACCGTCATCGTGGTTTCGGTCGCGGTAAACGGAACCGGCTGAGCGAAGCCCGTCACATTTGCGACGGTCGTGCCAGCCCAGACCTCGGAGCCCGCACCCTTGACGGTGCTGGCAACCGTGTTGTTCGCATCGACCGGGTCGATCTCCAGCGTGGTCGCCGTGCCGCCGAAGTCCTGGAGTTCGTAGTCCAGACCGGCCACCTCGAACGTCACCGGCAACTCGACCTGCAGCGGTACGAACTCGACGTCGTCCCAGAGGTAGGTCGAGCCATCGCCATTGGTACCGAAATCGAAGAAGATGCTTGCCTTGTCGTAGGTCGCATTGAGGTCAAGCGGCGGTGTGCCGGAGGCCTCGTTGCTGAAATCGAACGTCAGCGTCTCCCAGGTGTCGGCCACGGTCGTCGTCGCCAGCGTCTCGACACTGACGGCGCTGTTGGTGACGTCCTCGACCTTGAGGAGCACCGGGATGCCGACGGCCGGCGACATGACCCGGACTGTCATCGTCGTTT